>CAJIBW010000385.1_pt1 | contig 19508 bp, 20 predicted proteins | sample 9199441 | NCBI WGS metagenome assembly CAJIBW01 (sample SAMEA7708313, study PRJEB35096) | sediment metagenome | biome: marine neritic benthic zone biome [ENVO:01000025]; feature: sediment [ENVO:00002007]; material: shallow marine sediment [ENVO:03000034] sea grass bed [ENVO_01000059] ... | reverse complement strand
TGGGACGCTCTGAAACAGGTTGGCCTGGCCGACGCGGTGAAGTCCCTTCCCGAGGGCCTGCAAACGCCAATCCGTCGAGATGGATCGCCGCTGTCCCGCACCCAAGCGATTGCGCTCACCATCGCGAGAGCCGTTGCAGGTAAGCCCTCGCTGCTGATTCTCGACCGAACCCTGGATCGGATCGACTCGGAGGCTGGGGTCCGCATCGCAGATCGCTTGTCCGCGAATCGCGACAGCGCGCTTCTGGTCGTTGCGGCAGATCCCGCCGTTCGAGGACGAATGGATCGAAACGTGCAAATTTCGGACACGGTCCTGCACGAAGGAGAGGCAGCATGAGGGAGTCATCGGTGAGCTCCAAGCACTGGTCTGGCTTCGAGCGCCACACGCTTCCCGAATCGCTGGGCGTCCCCGCGCCGCGGCGAACCATCGTCGTAGCCAAAACTTTGGTTGCGGTCTTCCTCTTGTTCACCCTTGCTGCGCTTCTCGCGCCTTGGACCCAGAACATTCGAGGACGCGGACGCGTGTTTGCGTATGCGCCCGAACAACGACAGCAGCCCATCGAGGCGACCATCTCCGGGCGCGTCGAGAAGTGGTTCGTCCAAGAAGGCACCCAGGTCAAGAAGGGCGATCCCATCGTGAAGCTGACGGACAACGATGCGTCGATTCTCGACCGTCTCGGGGCGGAGCGCGAAGCGATCGAGCTCCGTCGAATGGCGCAGTCGCAGCGCGTCGAGTCGCTGAGCAACCGGATCGAATCCATTCGTCGCTCGCAGCGCGCGGAGATTTCGGCCGCCGAATCGAATATCCAAATCGCTCAGCGCGGCGTCGACGCAGCCGAGCAGGATGTTGGCGCAGCGACCGCCGAGGTCGAAACCAACGAGCTCAACCTTCGCCGGCAGCGCGGCCTCTTCGACGATGGTCTGGCCTCCCAACGGGAGTTCGAGCTCGCAGAGCTTGCCGCGCGGCAGAGCAGGGCCAAGCTTGCATCGGCGAACGCAAAGCTCGCAGCTTCAAAGAACAAGCTCGCGCAGAGCCGCGCCGCGCTCCGACGGGTCATTGCGTCCACCGAGGCGGAAATCGAAAACGCCGAGGCGAGCTGGCGGAGCGCGGAGACCGAGGTCGCAACGACCAACGCGGCGCTGGCACGCCTCGACGTGGGCATTTCGCGTCAACAGGCCCAGACGATTAGAGCGCCAGTCGACGGGACGATTCTTCGCGTCGTTGGGCGTCTCGGCGGGGAGCAGGTCAGTCAAGGCGAGGTCCTGGCGGTGCTCGTGCCGCTGACCGAAGATCGCGCGGTCGAGCTCTACGTCGATGGCAACGATGCCGCCCTGATCAAACCCGGCAGCCCCGTCCGTCTTCAGTTCGAAGGTTGGCCGGCGGTGCAGTTCTCAGGTTGGCCGTCGGTCGCCGTCGGGACGTTTGGCGGGCGTGTCGCGTTCGTCGATGCAGGCGACGATGGGCGCGGGGACTTCCGCATCGTCGTCGTGCCCGACTCAGCGGACAGCCCCTGGCCCGCGGCGAGCTATCTGCGACAAGGCGTCCTGGCCAAGGGCTGGGTTCTGCTCAAGCGGGTCTCGCTCGGCTTCGAGATCTGGCGGCAGTTCAATGGCTTTCCGCCCACGACGGACCCACCCCCGATGGCCACGACTGGCAAGGAGGCCAAGTGAGCGCTGCCGCGCGCTTGGGCGTTCTTGTCTTAGGAGCGCTTACGCCAGCCCTTGCATTCGCGAACGAGGAGCCGGGAGGGCCGCTTCATTTCGAAGAGGTTCTGCAATCGGTCAAGGCGCACGATCCGCGGATACGGCAAGCGGTTGCGCAGCTTCGCAAGGCCGAGTCCAAAACGATGGAGGCCCGTGGCGCGTTTGATCCAAGGATCGACGGCGACGGGAAGATCCTCACCGGCTCGTACTACGACACGCGCAGTGCCGATGTGGAGCTTCGGCAGCCGACGACGTTGTGGGGCTCGGAGATATTCGTGGGCTATCGCGTCGGTCTTGGCATCAATGAGCGCTGGCCGACGTATCGGGACGATCAGACGCTCTCCAGCGGCGAGGTCCGAGCGGGAATCGAGGTGCCAATCTGGCGGGGTGGGCTCACCGACCCCGACCGTGCCGAGCGTGCCCGCGCGATTCAACTCGAGGAAGCTGCCGGTCAAGGCCTGTCGGCCGCACAGCTCAACCTCGAGCTCGCGGCCGCGCGGACGTACTGGAGCTGGGTAGGCACGGGGCGGAACCGAGAGGTTGCCAGATCCTTACTCGACCTGGCCGAGCAGCGAGACGCTCAGCTCCGCCGTCGCCTCAAGGCCGGTTCGATCGCTTCCTTCGATGTATTGGACAACGAGCGAATCCTGCTCGAGCGAAAGGCGTTCCTCGTCGCGGCCGAGCGCGCCTTCCAGAAAGCGACCTTCGACTTGTCGCTCTTCTTCCGCGACTCGCAGGGGCTTCCTATCGTTGCTGACGCCCGGCGCCTTCCCGAGGCGCTGTCCGTCGAGCCGCTCGAAGGGCTTTCGGTAGAGCGTGCGGTGGACGAAGTCCTCGCATGCCACCCCGAGCTCGAAAAAGCGCGTGCCGAGCTCGAAGCCGCCGAGGTCGATCAAAGGCTCGCCCGCAACGAGCTGGGGCCGGAGCTCAGGGCGCGATTCGCGTACTCGCGCGATCTTGGAGGTCTAACCGATACCGATCTCGATTTCACGCTTCCGGGCAACGTGTACGAGGCTGGACTCACCCTCTCGATGTCCTTGATTTTTCGCGAGGAGCGCGGGAGGGCCGGGCTCGCTCGAGCGGAAGTTGCCGAGAAGCATGCGCGAGTGCGCTTGGTCTCGGACCAGCTCCGCGCGAGAACGCTCGACGCGGCGTCCGCCGTCGAGGCCGCTCAGCAAAGAGCAGCGCTGACCGACGAGGTGGTCGATACGGCCGCGGAGCTCGCCGAGGGCGAGCGACGACGATTCGAGGTCGGGTCGAGCAACCTCGTCTTCGTCAACCTGCGCGAGCAGCAGGCGGCCATGGCGCAGATGCGCTTCATCGAGGCCGTGGCGCTGGCCGAGATTGAGCGCACGCGCTGGGAGACGACCACGCGCGTCCAGTGCGGCGACGTCGATCACTGAAGCAGCGCAACGCTCATACAGTGACTAGGGGCTTGCAGAAGTCACCAGAAGGCCTAACAACTAGTCCCGAAAGGAATCCGCCATGGAGCTCAACACCGGCATTTCACCCGACCACCGCGAAAGATTGGCAGCCGAGCTCTCGAGGCTCTTGGCTGACAGCTACACCCTCTACCTCAAAACGCACAACTACCACTGGAACGTGACAGGGCCGATGTTCCAAACCCTGCACTCCATGTTCGAGCTCCACTACACCGAGCTCGCGATGGCGGTCGACACCATCGCAGAGCGTATTCGAGCCCTCGGCGTCCTCGCGCCCGGAAGCTACGCGGCCTTCGGAAGGCTAGCGAGCGTTCCAGACACCGATGCAGCGCCAAACGCGCTCGAGATGGTCAAGCTTCTCGTCGAAGCGCACGAGACGGTGATTCGCACCGCGCGCGAAGTGGTGCGCGCCGCAGAGGATGCCGGCGATCAGGCCACGGCCGACCTCGGGACGCAGCGCCTCCAGCTTCACGAAAAGACGGCTTGGATGCTTCGAAGTCTGCTCGAAGACTGAGACGTCCGTTCGGGAGCGATTTGGCAAACCGCTCCGCAGGCCCTAAGAGGGGTCGATGGCTAAAGGCGTTCGCGATGTGATACGGCGCGCTGCACGCGGCAGCTCGTGGTCGCACTTCATGGATTACGCCTCGCCCGCATTGTTCGAAGTCATGCCCATGCGAGCGCTTCTGGCGCAGGGAAAGGAGTTCGTCTCCAATGGGTCAGACGGGCGACGCTATGCCAAAGTCCGGGAGCGGATCGCGTCGTCACTTCTCGCGCGCGGCCTCGGGGTCGAGCTGGGAGCTCAGGAAAACGGCGCGAGGGGCCTCGTTCCGGCCGAGCTTTCCGAAGATGCCCGGCGGCAGACAGGCCATCGCATCCTCGAAATCTACTTTGCGCAGATCTTTGCGGGAGACGAGACGATTCTCGACCTGCGGGGCGATTCCTTCTCGACATCTGAAGGCGCGAGGCTTCAGTGGCGCCCGAAGGCGTTCTACGTTCAGTGGCAGCCCGACTTCCTGCGAGGGCTTCGAGACCTCTACGCCGGCTTTTACCTCGACCAGGAGTCTCGCTTCGAAGCAGGTTTGCTGCAGCTCGGCCTTCAGGATTCCGGGGACACGCTCGTGAGCCATCTCGGCAGCGGCGATCAGCGCAGCGTTCGTTTCGATACGAGCGCGTTTCACACCAGCTTTCACGACACGTTTTTGGCCTGCCGCGATCGGGGTGTGGCGCTTCATCGGAACTTCCTCGCGCTGGGCATCTATCTGGTGTGTCTCTACGACGTGCTCGAGTCGCTCGAGCTCGAGTTCGATGTGCGCGGTGCGTTTGAGCGAACGTGCGTGAGCTGTTAGCAACCGATGAGCCAAGTACCTCCAAAATCTCGAAAACTGCTTCTTACCGGTGCAACCGGTTTCGTCGGCCGACATCTCGATGCGGCACTGACAGAGACAGGCTGGCAGGTCGTTCGCGCCACCAGAAATCCAAAGAAGGCTTCGCAACCCGGCTGGGTCTACCTCGACGTGTCCGATCCGAGCTCGATCGACCCAGCCATCGCGGGCTGCGACGCTGCCGTCTACCTAATCCACTCGATCGACGACTCCAAGGATTACCCGGAACGTGAAGCACGCGGAGCCAAAGCGTTTCTAGGGGCGGCCGAGCGGGCTGGCGTGCACCGCATCGTCTACCTCGGCGGCGTTGCGCCAAAGGCAAAGCCCTCGAGACATCTTCTGAGCCGATTGCACACGGGCGAGATTCTGCGGTCGGGGACGGTCTCGACCGTCGAGCTTCGGTGCGGGCTCATCATAGGTGCGGGAGGCAGCTCGTGGATGATGGTTCGCGATCTGGCCGCGAGACTTCCCGCAATGCTTCTGCCTCGCTGGCTCCAATTCTCGTCCTGGCCGGTGTGGATCGAAGACGTCGTTCTCGCGATCGTGCGGGCGCTCGATCTGCCCGGCAAAGAGAGCGTGTGGTACGACGTGCCCGGACGAGAGCGGATGACCCATGCCAACTTCCTTTCGCGCATCGCCAAGAGCATGGGAAAAGACCCAAGGCTGATCGGCGTGCCGGTGATCACCCCAAGGCTCTCGAGCTATTGGATCGCGCTCGTAACCCGTGCGGACTTGGCGCTCGCGCAGGAGCTCGTCCAGGGTCTGCAAAGCGATTTGGATCCAAGCGGGGAAACGATCTGGGCGCGCCTCGGTGACGAGCGCCCGACGGAGTTTCAGACTTCGGTATATCAAGCGCTCGAAGACGAGACAGCCGCCAGTGTTCCGACCCCGAAACTGGTGCGCCGAATGCGTGCCCGAGTGAAGGGCGACGCATAAGTGGAGCGGCTCGAACGAGTCGAGGCCGTCGCGCTCGCCGCTTCAGTGGCAGCGTTTTGCGTGGCCATGGGTCTGCGCGAAGTCCTCAACATCTGGATCGGAACCGGCGCGGCGGCGCTGACCGCCTTGCTTGCGCTGTGGCTCGGCGCGCGTCCCGTGCTTCGGTCCAATTTCCGATCGCCCGTGCCGATGAACCTGCTCGTAGGCCTTGCCGCGGGCGTGTTCATGTCCATCGCGACCTGGTGGTTGTATCCCATCAGCGTGTCGCTATTCCCGCCGATTCAAGCCGAGGTCGAGACGCTCTATGCCTTGCTTCGTCAAGCTCCGGGGCCGGTTCGTGCCTTCCCCGTGCTCCTCTTGGTGGTCGCGGCGGAAGAGCTCGTCTGGCGCGGCGTCGCGATCGATCTTTTCTCGAAATCGATCGGGCCCTGGCGTGCGATGGTGGTCGCGGCGCTTCTGTACGTTCTGCCGCAGGTCGCCCTGCGGTCGCCCTTGCTCATCATCGTCGCTCTGTGCTGCGGCCTGCTTTGGGGAGCTTTGCGGGTACGCACCAAGGGCCTCGCCGCGCCGTTTGTCGCGCACCTAGTCTGGGACATCCTGGTGTTCGTCTGGCATCCCGTGGCCTGAGAAGCGCGGCAGGGGGTTCTAGGTGATCGTAAACGAAGGCTCTTCGCCGCGAAGGATCCGGGTCAGGTCGCCCCGAACCGCTCGATTTCCAACCTCCGACGCAAGTTGGCTCGCACCGGGCACTCGCCGGCGAATCCATTCGAACGGCGCGACGGCGGCGCGAATCGGATAGACCGAGTACTGCCAGAGATCGTCGGGGATGCCGAGGTCGTCGGCGATCTCGGGGCCGTTGAATGCACGGGCGAGCCCGTTGTGGATCCGACTGACTGCGAGCGCGAGGACCGCGGGCGCCTTTCCGTTCGCGTTCTGCCCCGGCACCTTGAGAAGCTGCTCGGTCAACGCCCGCGAATCTTCGTCGGGACCGGGCTGTACCAGCCGAAGTAGGTCGGCGAGGCGCCGGGTCTTGGCTTCGCTTCCGAGTTGCTCGAGCAGCCACGGGTTGACGCCGCTCAAGTGCCCACAGTAGCGCCACATCGCGAGGATCGCCTCTCGCTCCATTGGCGTCAGGCAAAAACCGAGGCGCTGCGCACCGTCCATCATGAGAAGCGAAAACTCCAACAGAGTCCCGAACATATCGGCCTGGTTAATCGGCAGTCCCCATAGGTCGGTCCGCCACCTGCCCGAGTCCAAGCAAGCGCGCCGTACGTGTGAATGGATCAAGCTCACGCGCAGCGAGATCTCCCGGCCTGGGTGTCCGGGGCGAAGACCGTCGACCTGCGTTGCTTCACTAACGAAGCGCGCAGTCTCGGCGAGCCGCCGCTGAGGGCGGCCGATGAGCTCTCCGGTGAACGCCAGCGGCTTGACCGCTGCGCTCGAGTGATACCCGTTGATGAGAGACCATGCGCTGAGGACGATCATGCCGAGGATCCCGAATCGCTGGTAGGCAAGCGCGCCCGTGCGGATCTGATCGAAGTCGACCCAGACGGGAAGTGCATCGGCCCGTTCGAAAAATGCTCTGAGCTCGGGTGAAGCCTCCGGAACCGCTAAAATGCCATCGCGAAGAGCGCGCTCGAACTGGGATTGCGCCGACTCGCCGTGGCGTTCGATCCATCGAACGAGCGCATCGGACAGCGGGTCTCCAGCGAGGTAAAAACCTGCGTAGCGATCGGAATCGTCGCCGAATCGCCGTCGGGCTTCCTCCCTGTTTTGGTAGCGACCTGGGTAGTCGGACTCGTTCATGGGCCCTCCCAGCCTAAGGCTCGTATGGAGATGCGGCCAGGTCCGGGCCCGCAGGCTCATTGCCGAGGTGGGCGGGGAATCAGCACCGGCGTCTGGTTCTTGTACCGGCGATAACCTTCCTCGTCGCCCCATCGTTCATCCGACCGCTTCTCGAGGAGCGGAATGCCGCTCACGCGTGTGAGCAACACGATCACGAAGATCGGAGAGATCATCGTGGCCCATTGCCAGCCAACGAGCGTCGAGGCTGCGATCAGAGCCACTCCGAACCAAAGGACGATCTCGCCGAAATAGTTCGGGTGCCGTGACCAGGCCCAGAGCCCGGTGTGAACGTACTGCCCCGGGTTCGCCGCACGGAACTCGCTTTTCTGAAGGTCGGCGATCACTTCGATTGCAAAGCCGGCTACCCAGACCCCGAGGCCGATGGCGTCGAGCAGGCCGAACGGTGCCGGCTTCACCGTCGTAATCGCGGCAAGCGCCGCGCAGAGCGTCAAAAACACCCAAAGGCCTTGAAGGGTCCAGGCGATCAGAAACCGCGACGCGCTAGGCTTGATCTCGTCGAAGCGGGGATCGGAGCCCGCATTTTGGACACGCCGGAATAGAAAGCTACCGAGGCGCGAGGCCCAAATGAAAACCAAAAGCGCGAGGAGGATGGAGCGGCCGTCGTTCGGGCGGGAAGCGAAGAGCGCAAAACCCGTGACAAGCATGTACGTCAGGCTGCCCACGAGGTCGTAGTAGTGCTCGGTCTGTTTCAAGTAAGCCGGCACAAATGCAAGCCACTGGACGCCGAATGCGATCGCGGCGCACGAGAAGAGGACCGAGATACCGCCCGTTTGTGCGCCGCCATGCCCCCCGGCCCAGGCGACAGCGGCAGCGACCGTCAGCGCGCCCGAGATCACCGCCGCTGCAAGCGCAACTCGTTGAAATCCCATGAGTCCTTGCCCCATAGCAGCAGCGGGTGCCTTTTGTCGAACGTCCCCCGGGAAGGGAAGGGCCTCGCAGGCCGGCGCTTGCCGCTTGGCTTCGAGCCGCACGTCCTCGAGCGCGCTGAGAGATCGCCCCAGGGGCCCGGGGGCCTGAGTCCGTCGCGGTCACTGTATCTGGAAGGGGCAGACGGGAAGCTGACGGCCAGCACGGAGTCGGCTACGATCCGTTCAGCCCGCGGGTATACGAGCTTTCGCAGAAATGCAGCGGTTCACGGAATCCAGGAGTCGAAAATGGCGAGATGCAGCACAGTTCCGACATTCGTTTTCGCGCTGGTAGCCTTCGCATGGACCGTACCCGCGACCGCCGAAGAAGAGACGGCGAGCCCTCCTGCGGTCCTAACGGTCGACGTTACGAACATACCAAACGAAAAAGGGCAGATCGGGTGCTCGCTGTACTCGAAGGAAGACGGTTTTCCCTCGAAGCCCGAAAAAGCCGCTGCCAAGGTGTTCGTCAAGTCCAAGGCAGGGAAGGCGACCTGCGTCTTCAAAGGACTCGAGCCAGGGAAGTACGCGGTCTCCGTCATGCACGACGAGGACAAGAACGGAGAGCTCAAAACCAGCATGGTGGGGCGCCCAAAGGAATGGTGGGGCGTCTCGAACAACGTCCCGCCGGAGCGCTTCGGCCCTCCGAAGTACGAGGCCGCCCTGTTTTCGTACACTGGCAATCCAAAGACGATTAAGGTTAGGCTCCGGATCTAGCCGCGGGTCTTCCGCGCCCCAGACCCCTCAGTAATGACCTACGATCGGCGATACTTAGCGGACGACGTCCGCGCTGGCATCGTGGTGTTTCTCGTGGCCCTGCCTCTTTGCCTCGGGATCGCACTCGCGTCCGGCGCGCCCCTTTTCAGCGGCCTCATCGCCGGGATTGCGGGCGGGCTCGTCGTCACGGTCGTCAGCAAATCAAGGCACGGGGTGAGCGGGCCGGCGGCGGGTCTCGCGGTGATGGTGGCCGCAGGCATCGAACAGCTCGGCTTCGAGGCCTACTTGCTCGCGGTCATCGTGTGCGGGGCAGCGCAGCTGCTCGCTGCCTTTCTTCGAGCCGGTGTCATCGCCCACTACTTCCCCTCTAGCGTGATCAAGGGGATGCTGGCCGGAATTGGGATCATCCTGATTCTGAAGCAGATCCCGCACGCGTTCGGATACGATCAGTCTTGGGAGGGCGAGCTCGAGTTCTTCCAAAGCGACGGCCGCAACACGTTCAGCGAAATCGGCTATGCGCTGCGGGCGCTGAGCCCGGGCGCCATCATCGTAACCGCGTTGTCGCTGGGCATTCTGCTTCTCTGGCAGGGCCCGAGATTCAAGCGGACCCGCCTTGCAAGGTCGATTCCGGCACCGCTCCTCGTCGTACTGCTTGGCGTAGGGCTCAATCGCGTCTTCGGTGCGTTCCGTCCCGACCTATCCATTTCCGCCGAGCACCTCGTTCGCGTTCCGCTCTCGGAGTCACTCGGGGAGTTCTTCTCGAATTTCGTACGGCCCGACTTCTCGCAGATCACGAACCCCGAGATTTACGTGGTGGGACTGACCCTGGCGCTCATCGCGAGCATCGAGACTCTGCTTTCGGTCGAGGCCACCGACAATCTCGACCCAGAGAAGCGCGTTACCCCCACCAACCAAGAGCTCAAGGCGCAGGGTCTCGGAAACATCGTCTCGGGGCTGCTCGGCGGCATTCCGGTTACCCAGGTCATCGTACGAAGCACGGCGAACATCGAATCCGGCGGCAAGACTCGCCTCGCTTCGTTCATTCACGGCGTTCTGCTTCTGATCTGCGTAGCCACGATTCCGAATCTACTCAATGAAATCCCGCTCGCGAGTCTGGCCGCCATTCTGTTGGTGATCGGGTACAAGCTCGCCCGCGTGTCCCTGTTCAAGGCGATGTGGAAGGAGGGGTTCTGGCAGTTCGTCCCCTTCGTCGTGACCATCGTAGGGCTGGTCTTCACCGACTTGCTCACAGGCATCATGCTCGGCATGGCCGTCGCCTTTTTCGAGATCCTGATCTACAACTACCAGCTCAGCTTTTACCGGGAGGAGACGAGCGAGGGCTACTTCAAGATCCGTCTCACCGAGCACATGACCTTCCTCAACAAAGCGTCGCTCAAGCGTCTCCTTCGGGAAATTCCGCCAGACTCTGCCGTGACGATCGACATGTCGACGACCCGGATTCTCGATCACGACGTGCGCGAGGTCATCGAGGACTTTGCGACGCACGCGGAGGCCGACGGAATCGACGTCACCGTGCTCGGCTCGACGCGCCCGACGATCGCGCTCACCGACAGCTCCTGAGCCCGACCCTACGCAACGTCCGCGCGGATCTCTTCGATCGCTTCGCCCAAGGCCTCGCGTAGCGGCGCATACTCCATCCCGAGCTCGCGTTTGGCGCGGGTCCCATCGAAGATCAGCGAGCCTGCGGCCGTGGTCTTGAGGATGTCGACCGGGATGGCGGGACGCGTCTTCGTCCAGCGTGCCCATTGCTCGAGCAGCCGCGCGATGGGGATGAGCAAGCGTTCTGGAAGATTGACGCGAGGCACCGGCACGTTGGCGAGGTCGCCGATGATCGAGAAGTAGTCTCTCGTACTGGCGCGCTCGGTGCCGATCAGATAGCGCCGCCCGGTGCTGGCCGGGCTCAGAAGCGCGCGGACGATGGCTTCCGCGGCGTCGCCGACATGAAGATACGTATAGGTCGTGTCGGCCCCGACGAGCACGGGCAGTCTGCGTTCAACGGCGCGGCGCACCTCCATGGTCGGCCGTGGGTCCCCGGCGCCGATCACGGCCGCCAAGTGAACGACAGTCAGCGGCAAACCTCGTTCGGCGTGCATGCGCCAGCCGATTTGATCAGCGAGGTACTTGCTGCGGGCGTATTGCGACGGATGCGGCCCGGGCGCGGTCTCTTCGTCGAAGGGGATATGTGCCGGTACGCCGAACGCGAGCGGGGTGCTGACCTGCACCACTTTTTGCACCTGGGCGCGCAGCGCGGCTCGAAACACGTTTTGGGCCCCCTGGGTGTTTAGCTCGTCGTACAGCTCGGGGCGCAGGCTCCAAAAGTCCCGATACCCTGCGAGATTGATGACACCCCAGGCCCCCTCCACCAGCGGAGTCAGCGACGCAGGCTCGCAGATGTCGCCTCGCACACAGCTCACCCGCTCGTTCAAGGCGCCGAGCTCGCTTGCGTCCTTCTCCGAGCGCACGAGGCACCGAAGCACGAGGTCAGGCTCCTCGAGCAAACGCTCCAGGACGTACCCTCCGACGAAGCCAGTTGCGCCGGTGACCGCGATGGTTCGGATCGAGGCTTCCACCAACGGAGTCTAGAGTCTCGGAAAAAATCGCCAAGCCGAGGCTTGCCCGCCTGGACGATCGCTCTAACGTTGGCACGTCAATGGAGCTGAAAGCGTCTACGACACATCCAACCCCCAGAAGCCTAACGATGACCGGGATCGCCCTGCGCCTGGCGGAGGCGGGCGTGTTTCCAGACCTGGTCCTCCGAGCCGGTACGCGTCATCTGCTGCGAACGCGACTTCGGGAGAGCGTCCGCGGTTCGGTCGAGGCGCGAGAGCGGGAGCAGACCGCGCTCATGGTTCGGCTAGCCGGCGGCCCCATTGCCATTGACGTCGCAGCGGCCAACGAGCAGCACTACGAGGTCCCCGCACCCTTGTTCGAGCTCGTTCTCGGCCCTAGGCTCAAGTACAGCTGTTGCCATTGGGACAGCGGCACGCCAGACCTCGCCGCCGCGGAGGACGCCATGCTGGAGCTCACCGCGCGGCGCGCGAAGATCGAAGACGGCATGCGGATACTCGACCTCGGCTGCGGCTGGGGGTCGTTCACGCTCTGGGCAGCGGAGAGGTTTCCGAACGCGAAAATTCTGGCGGTTTCGAACTCGCACATCCAGCGCGCGTTCATCGAAGGTCGTGCCACGGAGCGGGCGCTCACCAACGTTCGCGTGAAAACGACAGACATCAACGATTTTCAACCGGACGAACCGTTCGACAGGGTCGTGTCGATCGAGATGATGGAGCACGTGCGCAACCATCGTGCGCTTTTCGAGCGAATCGCAGCCTGGCTTGCCGATGACGGCCTGGCCTTTTCCCACATCTTCTGTCATCGATCGCACGCGTACACCTACGAGCATCGCGATCCGAGCGACTGGATGGCCAAGAACTTCTTCACGGGCGGGATGATGCCCTCGGAGGGAATGTTTCAGCGGTACCAGGACGATCTAGTCTTGTGCGAGCAGTGGCGAGTAAATGGAACGCATTACCACCGAACCTGTGACGCCTGGCTCGAACGCCTCGATCAGAATCGAGACCCCGCTCTGCAGGTTCTTGCCGACGGATACGGGTCGGATGCCTTGCGCTGGTTCCACCGCTGGAGGTTGTTTTTCATCGCTTGCTCGGAGCTGTTTGCGTACCGAGGCGGCGAGGAATGGTTCGTGTCGCACTACTTGTGGGAAAAGCGTTGAGCTCAGGGCGTGATCTCTTTTCCCCGGAAATCGAAGATCTTGCCGCTGTCTTCGCGCTCGAGTGAATCGATCACTCGGAGCAGCGCGGCGACGGATTCACTGGGGGGCAGCAGCTGAGTCTCAGGCACGTTTCGTTGGAAGGGCTTCGAAAGGTCGGTGTCGACGGTCCCCGGATGAAGCCCGACGACGATGGCCTGCGGGGCGACTCTCGCGAGCTCGATCGAAATGTTTTTCGTGAACATGTTTTGAGCAGCTTTCGAACCGCGATACGCGTACCACCCTCCCAGGCGGTTGTCCGAAATGCTTCCGACGCGCGCGGATAGGCTGGCAAACACCGATCGCTTGCCGTGTCGAAGGAAGTCATGGAAGTGCTTTGCAATCAGCAAGGGTCCAAAGGCGTTGACCTCGAACGCGTGACGCAGAGGCTCGGGTTGAACCTGGGCCAGCTTCTTCTCGGGGCCGAAGCCGGGTCCATGAAGGACGCCTGCAACGTTGAGGATCAGCTCCAACTCCTTTGTCTCGCCCGCCACGGCTTCCGACGCTGCGGCGATGGACGTCTCCTCTCGAACGTCGAGTGCGACCGCCCGAACACGGTCCGGATGCTGCGCGGCGAGCTGCTGAAGCTTGAAGGCGTCGTCCGGTCGCCGGCATGTCGCGATGACGCGACCATCGGGCCGCATCGTCAGCAGCTGTCGGACGAGCTCCAAGCCGATACCGCGGCTCGCTCCTTGGACCAATGAGGTGCCCCCGTGCTGCATGACTGCGCCGCAGTGTTCGATACGAGCAGGCCTCTGCCAAGACCCGACGCCCCCGCCCGCTGGCTGGAAGACGCGGTGCGGCGATTTTCGTCGAAGGACGCAGAAAAAGGGCAGAAATCCCGTCTGTCTATCATTTGTCCACTACTTTGCTTGACATGACTTAGACAGCTCCTAAAAGCGTGACCGGAGGTACAACATGAACCAGTCACCCAGCAGTCGAGCCCAGAAGGTCAGTCTCCGAAGCGTGCTCGCCGTGCTTGGCTCCGCCAAGCTCCTCTTTTTTCTCGCCGCAGGCCTCTCCTATCTCTTGTCGATCTGGCTCTGGTTTTCAGGGGATCGCGAGCGCGGCCTCTTCGTCGGGCTCTGGGTTCCGTCGATCCTGTCAGCCGGTGCCCTCCTGCTGAGCCGTGGTCACCATGAATGATCTCGACCTTCTGATCGCTGGCGCGATGGTCTCGTTTCTTTCGGTGGCCGGCGCCTACATCGCGGTCCGTCACCGCGCGAACGAAGAGCCCGTGCGCTCGTTTGCGCCGCCCGCCGAGGGCCCTTCTTCCTCCGCGGCTCACGCGCAAGATTCTCCGACGCCGAGGTAGCTCGATGTCCGCGAATGAAATGCACGTCGCGAAGCTCTTCCGCGGCGCCCGGGCTCCGGTTCTCGTGGAGGAGCACCGGAGCAAGCGAAGATTTTGAAATGCGCTGGGCTGCAGCAGGCCTCGGCTTGATTCTTTTGCTGGCCGCACTCGGGGCCATCGTGCTCGGAGGTGAAACAGTGGCGTACGAAAGCCCGACATACTCGGTGGTTCGAGCTCTGGGCAACGTCGAAATCCGTGCGTATCGCCCTTACGTGGTCGCCGAAACGATGGTCGGCGGTAGCCCAGATACCGCGGGGAGTGAAGGCTTTCGGATTCTCGCGAAGTACATTTTCGGCAGCAACCGCGGGACGCGCAAGATCGCAATGACGGCCCCCGTTAGCCAGAAAAAGGCCGAGGGGACGAAGATCGCCATGACCGCGCCGGTCACACAGGAGCAAGTGGGCGATGAGTTTGTGGTTCAGTTCATGATGCCGTCGAAGTACACGATCGAAGAGCTGCCCGAACCAGACGACCCGAGAGTGACGTTCCGACAAGTTCCGGCGCGCACCTTCGCAGCGGTGAAGTACTCAGGCTCGTGGTCGCAGAAAAACTATCAGAAGCATCTGGCGCTGCTGCTCGATGCGCTGCGCTCGGAGGGGTACGAGGCAATCGGAGAACCGATCTGGGCGCGCTACGATGCGCCGTTCAAACCTTGGTTCTTGAGGCGGAACGAAATCCTCACTGCATTTGAGGCGCCGCCCGGGGAGCGCTGAACGGTTTGGGACGAAGCAAGCCGCGCGGTGCGACCGTGAAGATCGTCTCCTCGCGCAGACCGAGCTCCCGGAACACGACATTGGCACACCGCAGCCCAGATACGAAGGCGGCTTCCATGTGGGTCATTGGGTAGGGCAGACGCACCCAGTCGCCGGCCATGAGCAAGCCTTGGATGGGCGACTCCGCCGTTGGCCGGAGCGCATGTTGTCCCGGAGCGAACGCTGGAAAATCGCGGCGGACCTGCAGCACTTCGTTCGAAATGCTCAGACCCTCTAGCTCGGGAAAGTAGTGATGAAGCTCTTCTAGGAAGACCGCGCGAATTTCCTCGTCCCCATCGATGTCGCGCGGCAGCGCGTAGCTATGAAGCTCCAAGACGGCGCCGCCGTTCACTTCGACCCAGGCGGACGCTTCGTCGGTGACGCGGTGGTAAAGCGTCACCGAGTCCAGCACGCGCTTGCGGTCGACGTTGATGAAGGTGGGCAGGCCTGGTCGAACGTCTCGATTGACCCAGATTCGCCAAACCGCGTAACCGTGCGAAGTGCGCAGCGCTAGCATCTTGCCAACGAAATCGGGGTCCGCCTCCTGCAGCCATTCGGAGCCTTCGATAATTGCCTGCATCCCCGGAATGTCCGCGGCCAGCACGACCCAGTCGTACTCCTCCCGTCCAATCCGAAAACGTTTGCCCTCGCCCTTTTCGAGGCAGGACACGGGCGAGCCCAGCCGAAGCTCGACCCCATGCTCCTCGAGATGCGCGCGAATCGGAGCAAGAAGCGTCGTTTCGTAATCGCCGGCCGGATAGTCGTAGATGAGGCCGTGATCATGGCTGAGATAGTAGAAGTGAAACGCGCGAAGCACGTCCGCCGTCGAGAGGTCGGCCTCGTCCGAAAAGAAGGCGCGGGCAAACGTTCGAAACGAAAGCCGTAGCTCCGGCGGAAGATCGGCCTCTTCGCAGTATCGAGCGAAGGGAATCGCGTCAAACGCCTCATAGGTTCGCTCCATGTCGAAGCGAACGAACGAATCGAGCCGCTCGCGCGTTTGCCTGCGAATCACATCGCGCCAGCGGTAGAAGCCGCGGCGACCGAGGTCCACGATGTTGAGCGCGGGGACCGTGTCTACGTCTCCGTAGCTCTGCGGATGAAGGTCGGAATGAAGGATCACGTAGTCTTCAATCGCGCGGAAATCTTTGCGGATGCCCAGGCGGTCCAGGAACTCGTTCAGGTTGTAGTACTGCCGAAAGAACGCGTGAAACCCATGCTCGACCGTCTGCTCGGTGTCCCCCACCGGGACCGTCCAGGCGCCGATCTTTCCGCCGAGATACGCGTTTCGCTCGAAAAGAGTCACCTCGAGGCCGCGCTCGGCAAGCGCGGAAGCCGCCCCGATGCCTGCGAGCCCGCCACCAAGCACGGCCACCCTCGGCGTGCCGCCGCGCAGGTCCTTTGGCAGTGCCCGATCGCTCGGCTCGACTTCATGGCGATATCCGCCCAGCTTGCGCTCGACCAGACGAACGAGGGCTCGCCTCGGCCGCCCACCGCGCACGGCGAGCCAAACCAACACGGCAACAAGGGCTGCCGCCCACCACCAAATGCTCACTTCGACACCCTCTTTTCCTGTACCATGCAAGCAATTCGGAGCAATGCATGGGCCTGCGCTGTCTAGATGGTGTCAAGGTCTTGTCAGGTCCAGGGGAAGGCCATATACGCCTAAAATGTCTGGGGAACGATGACGGACCTGCACGATATTGCCGTGCTGGGAAGCGGGCCGGCCGCACTGGCGGTCGGGTCGGCCTGCGTTCGTAGAGGGGCGTCGGTGCTTCTCATCGCACCCGAGCCACACAGGACTTGGTTACCGAACTACTGCCTTTGGGCCGACGAGGTGCCCCTCGAGCTTCAAGATCTGACCGAGCAGTTCTGGCCCCGCGCCACCGTGGCCACCACGCTTGCTCGTCGAAGCCTCGACCGTCCGTACGTCAAGCTCGACACCATTGCGCTGCAGGAGCATTTCTGGGAGACGCTCCGCGGGGGTTCCGTCGGCGTCATACCGAAGCGCGCGGTGCGCTTGGAGCACCAGCCGAGCTCCACGACGATTCACACGGACGACGGGGCCGAGCACCGGGTCCGAGTGGTGATCGATGCATCTGGAACCGGCACGCCCTTCGTACGACGCATTCACGCTCGGCCGCCGGCCTACCAAACCGCGTACGGCCTTTTGTTGGACGCGCCGCAGCACCGTTTCGATGCCTCGCAAATGGTACTCATGGATTTCCGGCCCGGCCCAAGCGACGACCAAGAGCCGCCGTCGTTTTTGTACGTGCTCCCACTCGACGATGGTCGGCTGTTCGTCGAGGAGACCTCGCTGGCGCGCCGCCCAGCCATGTCGATGGGCACGCTGCGTGAGCGCCTGGAGGCGCGCTTGACGTCACTCGGCCTTGCTCGAAGCAGGCGGATCGGGCAAGAGCGTTGCTCGATCGCGATGGGACTCGGCTTGCCTGCGCCTGTGCAATCTCTCGTCCCCTTCGGGGCTGCCGCGGGGATGGTGCATCCTGCGTCCGGCTACCTGATGGCCCATGTCCTGCGAAAAGCGGCGCCGCTCGCGGAGTCGATCCTAGATGGCCTGGATTCCGGCGGGGTGGATGATGCATTGGCGGCCGGCAACGCGACGCTGTGGCCGCGGGCGCACCGCCGGATTTGGGAAATCTACGGGTTCGGCCTAGAGGCCCTGGTCGGGATGAATGCCTCGGAGGTCAACCGATTTTTCGATTCGTTTTTCCAGCTACCGGTCGACGAGTGGTCGGGGTTTCTAGGAGGCAATCTCCCCCCGTCTCGGCTCGGTGCGGTCATGACCAACCTATTTCGCGGCCTGCCGCCCTCGGTGCGGTGGCATTTGGTCAGAACGGGCCTCCTTGCAGGCGTAGCTCCGCTTGCCAGATCGGTTCTCCAACCAGGTGTGCGATGAACATGGCAACACCGACCTCGAAAACCGCAGCCCGCGCACTCGTGAAAGGAGCTCATCTTGAGTAAGCAGGCCATCGTCATCGGGGCAGGCTTCGGCGGGTTGGCCGCTGCGGCGCGACTCCGAGCAAGAGGTCATCAAGTCACCATCATAGAGGCGGGAGGGCAGGCAGGAGGTCGCGCCCGCGCATTCGAAAGCGAAGGGTTTCATTTCGACGCGGGCCCTACCGTCATCACGGCCCCGTATCTCTTCGACGAGCTTTTCGAGCTCTTCGGTAAAGACCGCAGGGACTATTTTCAGCTCGTGCCGGTCGATCCGTTCTACCGCGTGGTGTTTCCCGACGGAAGAAGCTTCGACTACGTCGGGGACGATGAGCGGCTCTTCGCAGAGATCGCGAAATTCAATCCGGCCGACGTCGATGGGTACAAGAGGCTGGTTGAGCACTCGCAGCGCATCTTCGACGTTGGATACACCGAGCTCGTGGACGCAGACTTCTCGAAGTTTGGGGACATGATGCGAATCGTTCCGGACTTGGTTCGGCTTCGAGCCTATAAGAGCCTATATGGACTGGTGGCGCGCTACATCAAAGACGACGCGCTTCGACAGGTGTTCACGTTTCAGCCCTTGCTCATCGGCGGCAACCCATTCCGCGTTCCAGGCATCTACCTGCTCATCCATTGGCTCGAGCGCAAATGGGGAGTTCATTTCGCGATGGGTGGCACCACAGCCATCGTCCAGGGCCTGACGCGCCTCCTCGGCGAAGTGGGGGTCGACCTCCGACTCGGGGCGCCGGTAGAGCGCATCGAGGTGCAGAACGGTCGGGCCAAAGGGGTCGTGCTCGCGGATGGGACGTTCCTCGAATCCGAAATCATCGTGTCGAACGCGGACCCAGCGACGGTCTACACGAAGCTGATCGACGCTGCGGCTCGGCGAAAGCATTCCGATGCCTCGATTGCGCGCAAGCGCTATTCGATGAGCCTTTTCGTGGGCTATTTCGGAACCAAGAAGACCTATCCGGACCTAGCACACCACTCGATCCTCCTCGGTCCGCGCTATCGGGGGCTGCTCACCGACATCTTCGACCGAAAGACGCTCTCGGAGGATTTTTCACTGTACCTCCATGCGCCCACGCGGACCGACCCGAGCCTGGCGCCACCCGGCGGTGAGAGCTTCTACGTCCTCTCGCCTGTCCCCAATCAGGCGAGCGGGATCGACTGGTCGGTAGAGGGTCCCCGCTACATGGATCGGATCTTGGATGCACTCGACGCGGAGCACCTGCCGGGCCTGCGGGACAATCTCGTCACCGATTTCCACGTCGATCCCACGTATTTCGAACAGGAGCTTCGATCGTACCAGGGAGCCGCGTTCGGTTTGGAGCCGATCTTGCGTCAGTCCGCCTATTTCCGCTTTCACAACGCCTCCGAAGACGTTGCGGGCCTTTACTTCGTCGGAGCCGGTGTCCACCCCGGCGCCGGTCTTCCGGGGGTGCTCTCGTCCGCGAAAGTGCTCGACAGGGTCGTGCCCGCGCCCGCCACGAAGGGGCGTGTGCTTTCGTTGCCCGAGGCGGTGAGCGCATGAGTGCCGCCGAGGCGAAGGCACGAGAAGCTGCGCATTGGAGCGTGCTCGCGATGCGTGCGCGTTCTTTTCGCTGGGCCTCGGCGTTTCTCAGCGCCACGCAGCGACGCCGCGTCGCCGACCTCTACGCCTTCTGCCGAGCAGTCGATGACCTGGCCGACGCGCAGGGCGTGACCCC
>CAJIBW010000219.1_pt1 | contig 19757 bp, 20 predicted proteins | sample 9199441 | NCBI WGS metagenome assembly CAJIBW01 (sample SAMEA7708313, study PRJEB35096) | sediment metagenome | biome: marine neritic benthic zone biome [ENVO:01000025]; feature: sediment [ENVO:00002007]; material: shallow marine sediment [ENVO:03000034] sea grass bed [ENVO_01000059] ... | reverse complement strand
TCCAGGTCAGGGCGCAAGACGTCGGAACCGGCCAGCAGCAACAGATCGCCATCAAGCTCATCGGTGAGCTGCCCGAAGAACAAATCACGGAGCTTCGCGAGCGCCACGAGGCGAAGCTCGGGGGCTGAGCCATGTCGAACCCGGCAGATCGTTTCGACTACTATCAAGTCCTCGAGGTCACCCCCGTTGCGAGCGCGGATGAGATTCGAACCGCCTTTCATCGTTTTGCGCGCGAGCATCACCCGGACAACTTCGTCGGCTCGCCCGAGGAAGCTGCGCGACACACGGAGCTCTACCGGCTGGGTAGCGAGGCGTACCGCATCCTTCTCGATCCGATGAAGCGCAAGATCTACAACGAAGGCCTCGAGAAGGGCGTACTTCGTTACTCCGAGGATCGCGCCGAGGAGAAGCGCCGAACGATCCGAGCGCCTGGCGGTGTCGCCTTGCGCTCCAGCAAGGCGCGGACGTTCTTCACGCGGGCGCATCGAGCGATCGAGGCGGAGGACTGGGCTCAGGCCAAGCTCAACCTCAAAATGGCAATTCAGAACGAGCCCGACAACGAGGACCTCAACGCAAAGCTCGAGGAAGTTCTCCAACGGATGAAGTCGGGCTAGTTTGGTAGCCCGGAGCGATTTCCGGGCTATGGTAGCGTCGTCATGGGACGAACAGCGACGATAGAGCGTCGAACCAAGGAGACGGACATCCGCGTGGTGCTCGATCTCGACGGCAGCGGCCGCTACCAGGTGGAGACTCCGATCGGGTTTCTCACGCACATGGTGGAACAGCTCGCCAAGCACGGGCTGTTCGACCTCGAGGTGCGCGCCGTCGGCGATACGCACATCGACGGGCACCACACGACTGAAGACCTGGCCATCGCGCTCGGACAGGCGTTTGCCATCGCGCTGGACGAAAAAGCCGGCATTCGGCGTTTTGGTTCGGCGACCCTGCCAATGGATGAAGCCTGCGTCACTTGCGCGCTGGATTTGTCCGGTCGGCCTTACTTCGTCTGGGCCGTCACGCTTCCGAAGGCCAAGGTCGGTGACTTCGACGCCGAGCTTGCCGAGGTGTTTTTCGAGGGCTTTGCGCGCGGCAGCCAGTGCAACCTGCACATGCGCCAACACGCGGGCGAGAACCTCCACCACGTCATCGAAATCAGCTTCAAGGCTTTTGCCCGCGCGCTTCGGGAGGCGACCGAAATCGACCCTCGGGTCGTCGGTGTGCCTTCGACCAAGGGCACGTTGACCGAATGACGACAGGCCGCGTAGCGATTGTCGATCTCGGCCTCGGTAACTTGCACAGCGTGGCCAAGGCATTCGAGCGTGCTGGCGCCAATGCTGAGCTGAGCGCGGATCCAGACGTCCTTTTGCGAGCCGATCGCCTCGTGATGCCAGGGCAGGGCGCCTTCAAGGAGTGCGCCCATGCGCTGGCGGGAGAGCTGGGCGAGGCGGTCCGCGCCTGGATCGACAGTGGTCGCCCGTACCTGGGCATTTGCCTCGGGATGCAGGCCTTGTTCGACGAGAGCGAAGAGGCGCCAGGGGAAAAGGGGCTCGGCATCTTCCCGGGAATCGTCAAGCGCTTCGCGACCGACCTGCGCGACGCCCGCGGTGTAAGGCTCAAGGTGCCGCACATCGGATGGAACCAGATCGAAAGCCGGCACCCGGTCTTCGAGAACGAAGAGTGGTACTACTTCGTGCACAGCTACTACTGCGTGCCGGCTGAAGAGAGCCTCGTGGTCGCGACGACCGACTACGGTGGGCCTTTCTGTTCGGCCATCGCACGAGACAACGTTCTGGCGTGCCAGTTCCATCCCGAAAAGAGCCAGCACGCCGGCGCCCGTCTGATTGGACATTTCCTGGGAGACGTGGCGTGGAATTGATTCCGGCAATCGATCTGCTCGACGGCAAGGTCGTCCGCCTGCATCAGGGGAAGTACGATCAGGTGACCGTCTACGACGACGATCCCGTCGCCATGGCCAGGCGTTTCGAAGATCAGGGCGCCGAGCGGCTTCACGTCGTCGATCTCGAAGGGGCGCGTCGAGGTCAGCCCGCGCACGTTCCCACCATCGAGGGAATCCTTCGCGAGACCAAGCTTCAGGTTCAGGTCGGTGGGGGCGTTCGCAACGAGGATATCGCGGCCCAATGGATGGGTGCGGGCGCTGCGCGCGTCGTCCTCGGTACGGTGGTCGTCAAGGAACCAGACGCCGCGCGGGCGATCTGCGATCGCTATCCCCGGGGAGTCGTGATGGCGCTCGATGCCCGCGACGGAAAGATCGCCGTCGAGGGTTGGCAGGAGCAAAGCGCGCAGGACGTCACGGAGCTGGCGAAGCAAGTCGATGGATGGAATATCGGCGCCATCCTGTTTACCAACATCCACAGGGACGGCACTCGGGAGGGGCCGGACGTCGAAGCCACGGCCCGCTTGCAGTCTCAGGTCCAGACGACCGTCATCGCCTCGGGCGGCATTGGCTCGCTCGACGATCTTCGTGCTCTGCGTGCGGCGGGTGTTCGTTCGTCGGTTTGCGGGCGAGCTCTGTATTCGGGCGCCTTCAGCCTGCCTGAGGCCTTCGCCGCGCTCGAGGAGTCCTGATGCTGGCGAAACGAATCATCCCATGTCTCGACGTCAAAGAAGGACGCGTCGTCAAGGGCATCAACTTCGTTGGGCTTCGAGACGCAGGCGATCCGGTCGAATCGGCGCAGCGGTACAGTGCTGGCGGGGCGGACGAGATCACCTTCCTCGACATCACCGCATCGCACGAGAACCGTCGGACTCTCTTCGACCTGGTCGACCGCACTGCGTCTACCGTTGCCGTTCCTCTCACGGTCGGCGGCGGCGTACGAGAGCGCCGTGATGTGAGTGAGCTCCTCCACGCTGGCGCCGACAAAGTCTCCATCAACAGCGCTGCCGTATCGAACCCGGACTTCATCAAAGAGATGGCCGAGGCGTACGGCTCGCAGGCGATTGTGGTGGCGATCGACGCAAAGCGGGTCCCTGGCCAAACCGAGAAGTGGACGGTCTATACGCACGGGGGAAGGCGGGACACGGGTCTGGATGCGATCGCCTGGGCGCGGAAGATGGCTGACTTCGGCGCTGGAGAAATCCTTCTGACCAGCATGGACCGCGACGGGACCCAGGATGGCTATGATTTGCTGTTAACTCGCACAGTTGTGGACGCAATCTCGATTCCGGTTGTAGCTTCTGGAGGTGTGGGGACCCTGCGGCACGTGCACGAAGGCCTGGCAGCCGGAGGAGCGGATGCGGCGCTTGCGGCTTCAATCTTTCACGACGGTCACTACACTGTGGCGGAGGTCAAGGAGTACTTGCTCGACCATGGGGTCTGTGTGCGCCCGCCTGAGCGGGATTGAGGGGTAGCGATGGGCAGAGACGTCGGCGTGGACCAATTGGTGCAAGAGCTGGAGCGGCGCGGTGATCGCCTCCCGTTCGAGATCGGTGCCTTCGTCGCTCTGGAGGCATGCGAGGGTCTTTTGCTCGAGGCGGTGAAGCTCGATGCAGATGATGTCCGAGTGACCTTGGAAGGCTCGGTGGTGGTGTCCAACGAGGCTGAGCGGACGGACCCCGACGAGGCGGCCCGGTCTCTCGTCTCCGTGCTGGCCCGACTACTCGTTGCCGCCGGGCCCGGGGTCCCCCCCCATCTGCTGCAGCTCGTCAAGGAGAGCACGACCGGACAGAACCCGCGCGACCTTCGGCATCTGCACGACGCCATCGAGGCATCGCTCATTCCCATCAACCGCGGTGCATCCCGACGCGTGCTCGCTCGCCTCGTTCGTGAGAGCGACCGACCGCCGGTCGCAGAGCCTGCCCGCGTCGACCCGCGCGAGCTCGACACCGAGCTCGAGGAGTTGCTGCGCGATCCCGCAACGAGGGATTTGGAGTCGAGACCGGACGCGTCGCGATCCGAGCGGGCGCCCGCCGAAGAGCCCATCACCGAGCAAATTCGCATCCCAGCCGCGCTGAGCCGAAAGGCCCAGCTCGATGAACGACCAGAGACCGTGCCGGTTCCGCCCTCGCGACCCGCCGTCTCGGAAAGATCGACGTCCGCTCCCGACCCGAGGCCGCCATCTGCAGCCGAACCGGCCGCGGCAGCCGTCGCACCTCGCCAAGAAGCAGCACAGCCGGGACCGGAGCCCGTCACCGCGACGATACGAAAGTGGTCGAGCAAGGAGAAGTCAGAGTCAGCGCCTGTGTCAGCGTCGCAGCCGGTGTCCCAACCGGTGAAATCGACTCGATCCGAAACGCTCCTGGAAACGCCGACGGAGTCTGTCTTTGGCACGGGCTCCGTATCGCACGCGGAGTCCGTTCCATCTCCATTGCCCGTGCGGGAGTCCGCCGCTGCGCCCGCGCCGATCTATGAGCAGCGCTCCTCCGCGGTTCCCGCGCCGCCGAAGCGCCGGGGCGGCTTGGGGGTTTTGCTGGCCGCCGCCGCCGTAGGTCTCGGGCTCTACGCGCTCATCAGCACGGGTACGCTGGACGCACTGGTTCGGCCCGCGCCGGCGCCCGCGGCGTCGTTTACCCCGGGCGTCATCGACATCACGGTCACGCCCAGCGATGCCCAGATCTTCGTCTTCGTTGGGCGCGGTCCTGCGATTGCAGACGGCCTGGAGGCCGAACGAGCTCATGAATTCGTCGTGTTCGAGCGCGGTCTACGCCCGTCCAGGGCGATCGTTCCCGAAGGCGCGAGCTGGACGACCACCGACGAGGGCTTGCTCTACGAGCTCGCAATTCAAGCCGAGCCGGCGGCCAACCCATCGGAAGAGCTGGATTTTGGAGGGGCGCGGTCGAAGCCGTCTTCCGACGGCGCCAAAGGCAGCGCTCGGGTCCGCGTCATCACCAATCCGCCCGGCGCAAAAGCGTATCGATACGTCGGCGTTGGGCCACGCCTACGTATCCTCGCGGGGTCGATTCAAGAGGGCCACGAAATTCTTCTGTTTCATCCGGACCACGAGATCCGGCGCGGCGTGATCGGCCCGAGCGACTGGCAGATGGCGGAGGGCGAGACGGTTCCGAGCGCCGCTCTGCACGTCGAGCTGCCCGCGCTCCCGACCTCAGCGGCTCCTGAGCCGCTCGAGGACTGACTCTACTTCGCCTCGAATCGACTCCAGCCTTTGCTGGCTGTCCGCCTCGAACCGAAGGACGAGGACGGGCTGCGTATTGGAGGCGCGAACCAACGCCCAGCCCCCGTCGAATTGAATGCGCGCCCCGTCGATGTCGATCAGAGGGTGCGTTGGACGAAACTGGTCGACCACCTGCTGAACCAGATCGAACTTGCGAGCGTCGTCGCAATCGACTCGAATTTCTGGCGTGGCGAATGTCTGGGGCACGTCGGCCAAGAGCTGGTGAAGGGGTACGTCGCTTTGTGACACGATTTCCAAAATTCGGAGCGTCGCATAGATCGCATCGTCGAAGCCGTAGTAGCGATCCGCAAAGAAGATGTGGCCGCTCATTTCTCCTGCGAGGAGCGCCCCCTCTTCTTTCATCTTGGTCTTGATGAGCGAGTGGCCTGTCTTCCAAAGCACACCTCGTCCGCCGCGCGCCTCGATGTCGTCGTACATCGTCTGCGAGCACTTCACTTCGCCGATGATCGCAGCGCCAGGGTGCTTTTCGAGAAGAGCCCGCGAGAGTATGATCATGAGCTTGTCGCCCCAGATGACCTCGCCGCGCGCGTCGACGACTCCGACCCGGTCGGCATCCCCATCATAGGCGAAGCCGAGCTCGAGACGATCGGCGCGCACACGCTCGATCAGCAATTGGAGCGTTTCTGGGTCGGTTGGATCGGCGTGGTGAACGGGAAAGGTGCCGTCCATCTCGCAAAGCATGGCTACCGGGTCGAGCCCGAGGGCCCTCGTCGTTTCGAGAGCGAGTGGACCGCCTGCGCCATTTCCCGCATCGATTGCAAAGCGAAGGTCGCGTCGCCCGAGTTGGATGTCGTCTTGCGCCCGCTTCACATAGGCCGGAGTCGGGTCGATTGCCTCCATCGTTCCGCCGGGAGCGCGGGAGAAGCGTTCGCTTTCCATGACCGCACGAAGCTCCTCGATATCCTTTCCGTATAGCGAGCCCTTGCCCACCATCATTTTGAATCCGTTTTCATCGGGAGGATTGTGGCTTCCGGTGATTTGAACGCCGCCGTCGAGGTCGAGCTCATGCACGGCGAAGTACAAGAGCGGAGTAGGGCCGACGCCAATGTCGACCAGCTGAAGGCCGGTTTCGACTAGTCCTGCGCAAAGAGCTTGGTGCAGGCGCGGCGAGCTCACGCGGCAGTCGCGGCCGACGCCGATTCGCTTCAAGCCTCGCTTGGCGAAGAAAGTGCCTAGGCTCAACCCCAGCGAGCGCACGAATGCGTTGCCAAAATCGCGCTCAGCGTGCCCTCGAATGTCGTATTCACGGAAAACGTGTGGATTCATCGGATCACCGCGTGTCATCGCCGCGTTCACGAAGGGCTGCGACGACGTCGCGAACCTCTTGCGCGCGTTCTCTCGGGACGATCAGAAGCGCATCGCCAGCGTCCACCACGACCAGGTTCTCTACGCCGATGAGTGCAACGAGCTTTCCATCGGGCGCCGCTACGAAATTCCCGCTGGCATCGACCGTGATTGCGCCCTCAGGCAGGACGTTCGCGTTCTCGTCCCGGGGCGAAAGCTCCCAGGCCGAGGTCCAGCTTCCGAGGTCGGACCACTCGAACGCGCCAGGGACCACGCTGACCGCGCTGACTTTCTCCATGATGCCGTGGTCGATGCTGACCGCGGGAAGCTCGCCGTACGTCCGTCGAACCAGGTCCGCTTCGGTGCCCGCTCGTGCCGCCTCGTCGTAGCGCTGTAGCTCCTGGCCGAGACCCGGAAGGTGCTGGTCGATCGCTTCGAGAATTCGGGACGCGAGGAAAAAGAACATCCCACTGTTCCAAAGGAAGTTCCCGCTGGCGACGAACTGTTCTGCGCGCTGGCGGTTCGGCTTTTCGACGAAGCGCCTGGCTCGAAACACCCCCGGGTCCAGCTCCGAGCCGACCTCGATATATCCATAGCCGGTCTCCGCTCGCGCGGGGCGAATCCCGATCGTCACGTAGTCACCGTGTGTCGCGGCTTCGAGTCCGCGTCGGAGAGTGTCAGCGTAGGCCTCTGTTTCGCCGATGAAGTGATCGGCCGGAAGGACCGCCATGATCGCGTCTTCGTCGAGCCGCTTCACATGGGTGGCGGCCCATCCAATGCAAGGAGCGGTGTTGCGGCCGACTGGCTCGGCGAGGATCTGCTCAGGCTGCAGCTCCGGCAGCTCTCGTTCGACTCGCTCGCGCAGCTGCTCCGAGGTGACGACGAGCGTACGTTCCGGCGGAAGCACGTCCCAAACACGCTCAGCCGTTGCGCGGAGTAAGGACCGGTCATCGGGGCCGAGCGCCAGGAACTGCTTTGGCCGGTCGCTTCGCGAAAGCGGCCAGAATCGAGTGCCTGAGCCTCCCGCCATGATCACTGCGTATGCTTTTTCGCTGTTTGTCATGAACCGGCCTCTGCCTCAGCGCGTAATCAGAAAGACTCCGAGAGGCACCAGGTACAACGCGAACGTCCACATCCGTCCGACGAGAATGATCTGTCGGAGAATAACAAGTGAAATGTATCCCGTCACCAGGGCCGTCGCGCCGCCCGCCCAGGCTTCGATCCCGAGGGACCCCAGGCCTTCCGCGCCGCTTGCCTCGAACGCCGCAGCCCCGACGATGGCTGGCAACGAGACCAGAAACGAGAATCGGAACGCCGCGTTGCTTTGGACCCCGAGAAGCATGGCGATTGCGATGGTGACCCCGCTCCGGCTGACCCCGGGGAGAACAGCCACCCCCTGCGCCAGTCCAATGCCGATGGCCTGGGGCCAGGAAACCTCATCGCTCGTTCCTCGCGCAATGCCGCTTGCGAGCAGAAAAGCGGCCGAGATGAGGAATCCGTACCCGACGAGTCGCAGGTCCGTGGCGAAGGCCTGGGCCGTGTCGCGCAGGAATAGCCCAAGCGTCGCGGTGACGAAAGTGGCGAGCAAGATGCCAACCAGAGTGCGGCCTTCGGGCGTGCGGTAGAAGCGCTCGGGCTTGCGTATCGCTGCGGCTGCCTCTCGAATCAACGCGGCAATGTCTCGCCTGAAAAGCAGGACCGTTGCGAGCAAGGTACCCAAATGAAGGAGAATGACGAGTGCGAGCGAGCTCTCGCGAATGTCGAAGTAATGAGCACCGATCGCAACGTGTCCGCTGCTCGACACGGGCAGGAATTCCGTCAAGCCCTGCAATGCGCCCAATGCGGCCGCCGATAGCGCATCGATCCCCTCAGACAAGGACCAAGCCATAGCGGTTGTCCAGCATCGCCGCAAGGACCTCGGACCAAGCCGATTGAGGTAGGGGGCGATGGCTGTTTCGTTCCGCTTCGACTAGGATTCGCCCGGCTCCATGCGCGAGACCTGGCACGCGGCCCGAGTTGGCCTGATGGTGATTGTTGGACTGATCATCACGTTTGCGGTCTATCGCTACGTCGACGAGCGATCGTCCACGGACTCTGGCTACGGTGTCTACGCGTACTTCGAAGATGTTCAGGGGCTGGTCGCCAAGTCTCGTGTCTTGGTTGCCGGTATTCCAGTGGGCTACATCTCCTCCATCCGGCTGGAGGGGACGCGCGCTCGAGTAGACCTTCGCATCGAGGGACACCTCACGCTCTACGAAGACGCCCGCGTCACCATGCGAAGCCTGTCCCTTCTCGGGGAACGGGCGTTGGTGCTCCGACCGGGAACCCCGGGTCTGCCTGTCATTCCGGACGGAGGAGAAATCCGTGGGACCGAGCAGGGCGTGCAGACCGACGACATCATGGTGACGGTCAACGACATCGCCCAGAGCGTCAAGAAGATCACGGCCCAAATGGAAAGGGCATTCGGAACCGAGGAGGCCGGCGACCGCATGGAGAGCGCGCTTCGCAATCTCAGCGATGCGCTCGAGAACATCAAACAGGTCACGGACGAAGCGGGTCCCCGAATCGTTCGCATCATGGAGAACGTCGAGCTCGCCACCGATGACCTCAGCCAAATCATTCACAAACGGAGAGGCGACATCGATCGCGGTGTTGCAGAGGTAGACGACACGATCGCCTCGATTCACCGCGCCGCCGACCAACTCAACGAGGTCCTCGCGGACGTGAAGGAGGTCACCGGCCGGACTGCGCGAGGTGAGGGTACGATTGGCCGCCTCACGCAGGACGAAGCGCTCATCGATGAAGTGGAAGGCGTCGCCGAAGGCTTGAACAGCTTCGTGGGCGGTCTCAATCGCCTCCAAACCATCGTGGGGCTCAGGACCGAATACTACGCGCTGGCGAACGCGTTCAAGACGTACTTCTCGATCTACTTGAAGCCCCGCGAAGGCCGATACTTTCTATTTCAGGTCATCGATGACCCTAGGGGCTCGGTCAGTGTGTCGGAGAGCATCATCCGTCAGAGCCCTCCGCCGCTGTTCTACCCGAACGAATACAAGCGGACGGAAATCACACGCACCAACCGGGTGAGGTTTTCGGCTCAGTTCGGCAAGTCGATTTCCTTTGCGACCTTTCGCTTCGGCATCATCGAGTCGAGCGGGGGGCTCGGCTTGGACCTCAAATTCGTTCAAGATCGGCTCGAGATCAACAACGACCTCTTCGAGTTCGGCTTTCGCATCTATCCGCGGCTCCGCATACGCGCGGCCTTCGAGATCATTCGTCGATTCTCGCTCGTCGCGGGTATCGACGATGTGATGAACGGCGGCCGCGACTACTTCTTCGGCCTTCAATTGCGCTTCGACGACCAGGACCTAAAGCCATTGATACCCTTCGCGACTGGAGCGCTATGAGGAGCGTTGCCCGAGGCGCCGGCGCCGTCGTGAAATCGCCCGTGGGTTTCGTTCGCGGTTTGTCGTACGCGCTTCGCGGAATGCGCTTCGTCTACCTCCAGCACCCCAAGCTCGCGCGCTTTTGGTTGTTTCCTGTCCTGATTACCGGCCTCGCGTTGCTGGCGGTCTTCTACGGTGCCGGGACCTACAACGAAGACGTCGGGGCAGCGCTCTGGTCGCTCTTTCCCGAGAGCTGGAACGAGGCCACCGGTTGGCTTGGAGGCTTGCTTAGCGCGTTGCGTTGGGTCATCGAGCTGATAGCAGCCCTCCTGATCGGTCTGCTTGGCTTGGTGCTGGTGCTCCTGATGTCGAGCGTGCTGGCCGCCCCCTTCAATGATGCACTGAGCGAGGCGGTCGAGCTCATCTTGACCGGCAAGCCCGCGCCGCCGTTTTCGTTCCGACGCATGCTCGGCGACATCGTGCGAACCGTCCGGCTCGAGCTCGGCAAGGCATTGCTATACGTCCTGGTCGTGGGGCCGATGTTCCTCGCTTCCTTCTTCATCCCCGGCGTGGGCCAGGTCATCTCACTGGTCGGCTTCGCTCTCACAGCGGTCTATTTGGGCATCGACTACGTCGATTGGCCGGCCGCCCGACGGGATTGGTCGGTTGGCGATCGCGTCCGGTTCACGCGCCGCCAGCTACCCGCCGTCGCCGGCTTTGGCACCGGGGTCTGGGTCATCCTCTTCATCCCTCTGGTCAACCTGCTGTTCATGCCAGCGGCGGTGGCCGGCGGGACGATGCTTTTCGTCGACGTCGAACTGGCCGAAAGCTAGGGAATTCTCCTGCTTTTTGTCGACCGGGTCGGCTCGATGCTAACTTGGGGACGAGGGTTTTGGTTATGCAACGTTCATCCCATTGGGCGCTCTTGTTGGCGTTTGGATTGTTGTTGGGCTTCGGCATGCGCGCCGACACAGGGCGGGCGAGTGCCCGGTCACCGAGCGTCCTGGAGCAATCCATGGGCGACATCCAGTGGGGCTGGTCCCCGAAACAAGTGTATCGCCATCTCAAGAAGGAGATCGAAGCCTCGTACCAGGAGCCGATCGCGAAGACGACCGATGCCATCGAAGAGGATCGACTTCGACATAAGATGGCGGAGGAGACCCGAGAGATTCGCGATTCGTACTTGGAGTTCGACGGGACCCCTAGCGCCTACGATTCCGGTTACTTAAAGGGTGAGTTCACTCACAGAAACGGCGAATCGCTCCTTCGGGTGCGAACCGAGAATACACAGGATTTCTTCTTCTTCATCAACGAGCGACTTTGGAAGAGATACCGCGCATTCGATTCGTCCGTGTTCGAAGGCGCCAGCTTCGGGGAATTCGGGGCCGCGCTTCAGCAGCGCTACGGCAAGGCAAAGACGAAGAGCGGCGTCCGCACGCCGGGGACGCCATCGACCCAATGGCTGGAGTGGAAAGAGCCGAGGGTTCTGGCTCGTGCGGTGGACAACAACGAATTCTACGGCTTTTACTGCCTGATTCTCGAGGATCGAAAAACGGTCGCCCAACTCGGCAAGCTCCGAAAGAACAAAGCCGAGCAGGCCGAGGCAGGCGGCGGCCTGGTCGATATGGTCGCGGAACAGAGTGACGAAGACCAGAACGCTGATATCGCCGACCGCATTACCGGTGAGATCCGACGCCACGACCGGCCTGAAGTCGTCGAAGCGAAGTAGCACCGACGTAGGTCGGGGTGGGATTTACACCGCCCTGGCGGCGCGGGTACGCTTGTGAGTCCTGAAAGGCCACCCTTTTGCGTTATCGTTTACGGTTTCATCTCCAAGAGATCGACCTGGTTGGTGACGAGGTCATCATCGGCCGTGGTGCGATGGGGCAGATCACCATCGACGACCCGATGCTTTCTCGCCGCCACATTCGAATCGATCTCTCCGGCAGCGCGCCGACCGTGGAGGACCTCAGCAGCCGCAACGGCACCCAGCTCAACGGACATGCGCTCGTCGACCGGGCGACGTTGAGCGATGGGGACCGCATTCGTATTGGGACGCAGGAGTTGGTGTTTCTGGCGCCAGAAAGCGGAATGAAGAACGACCGGAACACGAGTGCGCTTCGGTTTTGCGTCGGCTGCGCGATCCCGTATCCGGCGCGAAGCCCACACTGCCCGCACTGCGGAGCCGCCCAGGACGACGAAGGCGGGAGCACGGACGCGCGCGACGCCGTAGCATCCGGATGGACCTTCCACTTGCTGTCGCAGGTCGCCGCTCGCGCCATCGACCAGGGGCGACTGACCGACGCCGAGCGAATGATGTCTCGAGGCGTCACCGAGCTCGAAGAGCAACTTGCCACGGGAATCGAGGTCGAATCGGCTCGTGTGATCGATGTCGCCGAATGCTCCAGCAGGCTCGGCTGTGCGCTCCGGAGCGCGCGCTGGCTTGGAATCGGCGCCAAACTCTACCGGCGCGGGGGAGAGGCACCGTCCCGCGAGGTGCTCACGCTGGTCGACGACTTGCCGGCGGACCTCCGTTTGGATGCCGCGATCGACGAGCTGCGTCACGCCGGACCCGGGACGCGCCGCGCATCTTGACCCACCTAGTTCGAGGAAATGACCTGCTCGAGCCCCTCGAGCCGTCCCACGAGGAACCGTTCGGAGGCGCCGTAACTCGCCTACTGTTCCCGGATGACCTTGAGGTAAGCCTGCAGGTAGTTGGTCTGGGAGTACTTGTGAGTGCGAACCAGCTCATGGAGAGTTTCGATCGTTTCGGGCTCCATCAGGCGACCGGTGGCCGTGTGAATCCGAAACACCCAGTCGATCCATCGCGTGTTCCCGAGGCCTCGCGCGAGCTGGAGCGCATATCCGGTCGCTCCCGCAAAGAGGGCGTCGGGGTCGTCTTTCTCGGATTCGCTCAATGGTCGGTCGGCTACCGCGCGTTCGAGAATCGTATCGAGGTGAGGGAGCAGCATGCGCTCGGCTTCCTCGAAGCGGCCCATTGCGATCGCCTTGCTGGCGATCCCTGCGATGACGTCCAGCGCGCGTTGCGTCCGCGTATCCTCGGCGCCCCATGCGTGAGAGCTCGAATCGACGCTACGCTTGCTGGAAAGGGTTTTCGAGGCGTCGGAGCTGAGGCGTTTCCCGCAATCGCCACAGCGGCGCTTTGCTGCACCGTTGATCGCACCACAGGATTCGCAGACGACGTAGTCGCCCGTAGGGGCTGAACGCTCCTTGAGCTTCGCCGCATCGATGAGAACGAGCTCCTGGGAGCCGATATAGACGCGGTCCATGTGCTCGACCCTGCGAGGACCGTTGATGCGCACCCCGTTGACCGCGACACCGTTGCGGCTGCTGAGGTCTTCGACCACGACCGTGTCCGGGCCCACATGGAGCATGGCGTGTTTTCTCGACACCAACCCATCGGCCAGCGCGAGATTGCAGGCCGAGCTTCGACCAATGGTGAACTCCCCGAGAGGCATCTCCATGTTGGTCGACTGATATCGCAGTCTGAATCGCGCCACCCCGCCCATTAGCTTAGCAGTTGGCTGCGCCGCGGGTCGAATGAACTGCCGGAGAGCCGCAAGGTCCCAATGGTGTCCGGCTAGAAGCTCGCGATTTCCTCGAGACCGGCGACGGCCCCGAGTCCCTTCTCGAGGCTGCCCTGCGTCTCCAGCGTCGAGTCCATGAGCCGGGACAGATCGGTCAAGTCCCGCCGGTAGGAAGCGAAGGCGTTCTTACGCTGGCCAAGGACGCCCGCCGACTGGTCCGGATTCGTCAGAATCACGTAGTTGCTCGCACTTTGGCGCAAATCCTGCCCCGAGTAGAGCTCCTTCTCGAAGGGTTTGCTGCCACGTGTCGCCCGGACTTTGAGCTTCTTTGTGCCGGCCTCCGAGTCAGGCATGTCGACATAGACCAAACCACAGCGAAAGCCCCCTTCACCGAGGGTCGGAACGCAGCCGGTAGGGCTCGTGGTCAGCGCGGTCTCGTCCTGCGCTGCCTCGTCGAGCTCGAGGCGTCGCGGCTCCGGGAGAACCCGCGCAGCGAGGCTGTCGAAGCGATCCCAAAGCTCGCCGACTTGGCGCGCATACAGGAACAAGGAGTTGACGGTCTCGGCATTGAACTTGGTGTAGTTCAGCCCGGTGAAATCAGCCGCCGTAAACGGAGTCGGTAAGGCGCGCAGTCGTTCGATGGCCTCATAGTCGACCGTGGGGCCTTCTCCGGGCCTCGATTTCGCTGCATCGGCTGCCCGATCGAGGAGCCGTTTGGCCTCTGTGACCTGGTCCGCCGCGGCGCGAACGCCTTGGTACACCGCCTTGCCGTCGCGGACGGCGACGTTGTACGCCGTACGCTTGCTCATGACGGTCGTCGCGAGCACGCCCAGGAACAAGCCGAGTAGGGCGGCTCCCGCGCCGCTCATCATCATCAGCTTGCGGACTCTGCGGTTCTTGCCTTCATGCGCCGTCGTGACGGCCTGCTCGTCGACGACGATACGGACTTCGCGCTGCGCGCCTGCGTCGGCCGACGCACCTCCGAACGGCCCCGATCGCTTTGCGGCCTGTCCTCCGACGAAACCGGGCGGAGGCGCGACGCCACCGAGCGTCGGCGGCGGGGGCGCAAGGCCTCCTTCTTCGACGGCCGTTGGCGGCGGCGCGGCCGTCTGCCGGCCGAGTCGCTCGCGTATATCGCGGACTTTCTTGGATTTTTGGAGTTCGTCTGACATTTCAGTTATCTCAAATTTATCCGTCTTAGGCCGATCCTGTCAAGGCGAGCGCCGAGAACGCGCCCCTGTTACGCTTTCGCCCCCGCTATGATGCCACCCCCCGTCGAGGAACGCCGCTTTGTGTCATTTGATGGCACCGAAATCGCCTACCAGGCGATCGGCCAGGGCCGCCCGATTCTACTCTGCAATGGCCTCGGGGGCAGCTGGGAGGCTTGGAGCCACCAGATTCACTACTTCCGGGACCGGTACCGGCTCCTATCCTGGGACTATCGGGGGCTATACGGCTCCGCGGCGCCGGCCGACCGCGAGGCCCTGCGGATCGCCGATCATGCACGGGACGCCCTTCACCTGCTCCGGGCAGAGGGAGCGGAGCGCGCGGCGATCCTCGGCTGGTCCATGGGGGTCCAGGTCGGTCTCGAGATGTTTCGCCTCGCGCCCGAGAAAGTTGCCTCGTTGGCGTTTCTCAACGGCGTCGCAGGGAGGCCCTGGGACTACGTTTTCAACTTGAATCTCGTGGGTCGCCTATTGCCGCCGTTCCTTCGGAGCCTGCGATCGATTCCTCGAGCGATCCAGGCCGTCGTCCGGCAGGCGACTCGCATTCCCGACCCCGGGGAGTGGTTGAAGCGGATCGGACTGACCGCCGGCACGTTCGACGACCAGCTCGCGGGCGAGCTGGTTGCGAAGCTTGGTATCCTGGACATGGATACGTTCATCCATCTGCTGGAGCGAATGGGCGAGCACGACGGCTGGGATCTCCTTCCGTTAATCGATGTGCCAACCCTGATCATCGCCGGCACGCGGGACGTCTTCACCCCTAGGTCCGCGGCGGAGCGGATGGCGCGTCGCATTCCGGGGTCGGAGATCATGCTTCTACCCGGGGCCACACACTACGCGGCCCTCGAGTACCCGGAGATGATCAACTTGAGGCTCGAGAAGTTCCTCCGCGAGCGCGGGTACGAAGCTACTCCGGCGGGGGCTGGTTGACGCGCTCTCGGCGAGCCGCTAGCGATCGAACGCCATGATTCTCGTCATCGACAACTACGACTCCTTTACCTACAACCTCGTCCAATACTTGAGCGAGCTTGGGGCTGACGTCGTCGTTCGACGAAACGACGCCATCACGGTGAGTGAAACCCGCGAGCTTCGACCGGACGGCGTCCTGATCAGCCCCGGTCCGGGAAGGCCGGAAGAAGCCGGGGTCAGCCTCGATCTAATCGCCGCGCTCGGCTCGGAGACCCCGATCTTCGGTGTGTGTCTGGGCCACCAGAGCATTGCACAGCAATTTGGCGCGTCGGTGGTGAGAGCGGACCGACTGATGCACGGGCGCACGTCCGAAATCCTTCATCGAGGTCGCGGCGTCTTCGAGAACCTGCCGAGCCCCTTGACCGCAACGCGCTACCACTCTTTGATCGTCAAGCGGGACACGATCCCCGACGAGATCGAGGTCACCGCCTGGACCGCCGAGGGGGAAGTCATGGGCATCCGTCACTCCAAGCTCTCGATCGAAGGAGTGCAGTTCCATCCCGAGTCGTTCTTGACGGAGAACGGCCATCAGCTGATTCAAAACTGGCTGTCGTCGCTGCCGGGGGCAGGGGCGTCGTGATCTCCGAGGCGATCAAGGAAGTCGTGGCAGGTCATGACTTGTCTCCGGACGATGTCGAATCTGCAATGGACACCATCCTCGAAGGCGAGGCCTCGGAGGCTCAAATCGCGGCCTTCGTCATCGGGCTCCGCATGAAGGGCGAGTCTGCCGACGAAATTGCAGCAGCGGCCCGTTCGCTTCGCAAGCACTGCCACTCCATCGAGCCAAACGTAGATGGTCCGTTACTCGACACCTGTGGGACGGGTGGGGACGGTTTGCACACTTTCAATATCTCTACTGCAGCGGCCATCGTGGCGGCGGCCTCCGGTATTGCGGTTGCAAAACACGGAAACCGCGCGGTCTCCTCGAAGGCCGGAAGCGCCGATGTTCTCGAAGCGCTGGGCGTCCGCATCGACCTATCGCCGCAGCGAGTCGCGAAATGCATCGAGGACGTGGGGATCGGTTTCTTGTTCGCGCCGAGCCATCATGCCGCGATGCGCCACGCGGCACCCGTCCGCCGGGAGCTAGGTGTTCGCACCCTGTTCAACCTGCTTGGGCCGCTTTCGAATCCGGCCTCGGCGAGCCATCAGCTGGTGGGTGTCTTCGACCCTGGACGACTCGAACAGATGGCCCAGGCGCTGGGTTCCCTCGGTCTGACGGCCGCTTGGGTCGTTCATGGCGAGGGCGGGCTCGATGAAGTGTCCCCGGCTGGGCCGAGCTCGGTTGCGGAATGGGCCGATGGCGAAGTTCGCAAGTTCGAAGTCCAGCCGCGAGATTTCGGGCTTTCCGACGTGTCGGTGGAGGCCTTGGCCGGCGGGGACGCGGCGCGTAACGCTGAAATCATTCGCGGCGTCTTGGAGGGTGCGAAAGGGCCGCCACGCGTCGCCGTACTGCTCAACGCGGCCGCTGCGCTGCGCGTCACCGGGCTCGCTGGAGATCTGCGGGCCGCGGGAGAGAGAGCCGCGGAAGCCATAGACAGCGGAGACGCCAGACGAATGCTCGAACGCTGGGTTCATTTCTCGCAAAGCGCATGACCGATTTCTTGTCCGAGATTCTGGCGCGCAAACGCCGCGAAAACGAGAGGCGCCGACGCCACCTTGCTGCCTCGCGGGCCGTCGAGCGACCGCCCCAGCGCGAGAGGTCGGAGAGCGGAATTCGCGCGCTGCGCCGCGTCCCGGGCGAGGCTCCTGCGGTGCTGGCTGAGGTGAAGTTCCGAAGTCCAAGCGCGGGGGAAATCCGTCCCTGGAGCGCCGGGGAGGGCGTGCGCGTTGCTCGGGCGTATGAACGTGCCGGGGCGGCCGCAGTCAGCGTCCTAGCCGACGGCCCCGGCTTCGGGGGGTCGCCCCTCCTGGTCCGTCGAGTCGCCGAGGCGGTGCGCGTTCCGGTGCTCTACAAGGGCTTCGTCCTCGATCCGATTCAAGTCGACCTGGCGTACGATGTTGGCGCCTCGCTCGTCCTGCTCCTGGTTCGTGCCCTCGGGGAGGCAGAGCTGCCCGCCCTGATCGAGCGGATACGGGCGCTCGGGATGGAACCGGTCGTCGAAGCAGCCAGCTCCGTCGAAGTCGATCGTGCGGTCGCGGCGGGCTCCACCATCATCGGTGTCAACGCACGCGACCTGAGCACCTTCCGCGTCGACATGGGCGCGGCGCGCGAATACATCGCGCGCATCCCAGCCGGCTGCGTCGCTGTCTTCATGAGCGGCATCCGATCGGCCGACGATTTTCGCGAGGTCGCCCGCGGCCGAGCCGATGCCGTGCTGATCGGCGAAGGGCTCATGCGCTCCGAGGACCCGGGCGCTCGGCTGTTCGAGCTCTTGGGGGCGGTCTGACCGAGTCCTCGTTGGTCGGCAGCGTGACCCGAAAGCAAGTGCCCGGTCCCTCGCGATCGAGGATCTCGATGCGAGCTTTGTGCTGATCGACGATCTGCCGCACCAGGGCTAGCCCAAGACCGACGCCGTGCCGTCGGCCCGAATAGAACATGTCGAAGAGGCGCTCCCGCTCGGCTTCCTCGATTCCGGGACCCTCGTCGGCAACCTCGAGAAAGGCGCGGCCTCGTGGATCCCGACCGGTCCTCACCTCGACCTTGCCTCCCCGCGGCGATGCCTGCAGCGCGTTCTTGAGGAGGTTCCAAACGACCTGCCGCATCCGATCGGGATCGACGATGGCGAAAATCGGCTGATCTGGTTCGATCTCGTCGATCTCGAAGTCGTTGCTCGCGCTCGCTTCGCCGCGCGCCACAGCGACCACCTCGCCTGCGATCGAACGCAGGTCGAGCTCCTCGGTTTGAATCTGACTGGGCCGGCCGACCTGGAGCATCGTCGTGACCAGCGAATTGAGTCGCTCGACCTCCGAGATGACGATGCCGAGGAGGCGCGCATCCTCTCCGCTCAAGGCATTGCCGTCCCGGACCATCTCCACCGAGCCGGAGATTGAGCTCAGGGGATTCCGAATCTCATGGGCCAAGCCGGTCGCAAGCTGTCCGAGCGCCGCAAGTCGCTGGGTGCGTTCCGCCTGCTCGCGGAGCGTCTTGATCTCGGTCAGGTCCTGGAAGGCGAGAAGCAAGCCAGACGGATTCCCGTCCGAATCCAGCAGCGAGCTGAGCGTGTAGCCCATGGGGAATTCGCTTCGGTCCGCTCGCCTTCCGATGGCCTCGGCGCGCCGCGGCGGCTCGCTCAGACGCTTGGCGCCATAGTCGGGGAGCACCGTCGAGAGCGGTTGACCGAGGAGCGATCCGGTATTGTCCTGAAGAATCTCCCTGGCGGCTCGGTTGAGCCCCAAGATGTGTCCGTCGTCGCCCGCGGTGATGAGCCCGGAGGCAATCGAGCGGACGATGTCATCGTTGAGCCGAACCAGACGTGCCGCGCTCTGCTCCGCCTCGAGGAGGCGGGCGCCCGCCACCTGTGCGCGCCTGGCGAGATTGGTCGCGAGCAGCGCGACGGCGGAGATGCCAACCATGTTGCTCACCAGGGCCAGCTGGAAATCGCGCGAGCTCAGAACGTACTGGCTCAGGGGTTGGTCCGGCGGCGGCGGAAGCCAGCCGACGTTGAGCGCCACAGCCTGTAAGAAGTAGCATGCGAGACTTGCCGCCGCGGTGTAGTAGGCCGCGCCCGTTCCGAGCGTGAGCGCTGCGGTGAGAATCTGCGCGCCGTACAGGAAGGAGAAAATGCTTCCCGCGCCTCCCGTCAGGTACACCAATCCCGTGATCAGCAGCACGTCCAGCGTCGTGATCGCCGCCGCTACGCGCGTTTCACGACGGCCGCGAAGGAGCCAGACGCCAAACAGGATCGACGATCCGTAAATCGCCGAGATCAGGATTAGCAGGAACGTCGGCGTGAAGTGCCCGTATCGGATCGCATCGAGCGCCAGGTACATCGTGGCACCGAGCAGCACCGTTGCGATGATGAGTCGCCCCCCGAGAACCCACTGCAGTCGTCGATTCGAGTTGAACTCATCTCGATCGAAGGTCGGGCTCTCTCGAGGTTGAATCACTCCGCTTTGACTTTACCCGCGATCGAGAAGATCGGCAGGTACATCGAGATCAGGATCACGCCGACGATGCCGCCGATGAACACCATCATCAACGGTTCCAGCAACGAGGTGAGGGCGGCGACCGCGATGTCGACCTCTTCCTCGTAG
>CAJIBW010000338.1_pt1 | contig 20138 bp, 14 predicted proteins | sample 9199441 | NCBI WGS metagenome assembly CAJIBW01 (sample SAMEA7708313, study PRJEB35096) | sediment metagenome | biome: marine neritic benthic zone biome [ENVO:01000025]; feature: sediment [ENVO:00002007]; material: shallow marine sediment [ENVO:03000034] sea grass bed [ENVO_01000059] ... | reverse complement strand
GGTTTGGTTGAACCGCCCCGCCCACCCCCACCCGTAATCCTCCCTGGCGCGGCGGTCGCTTCGCTCCGCCTTGCCGGCGCATTCGCGCCGGGCTTCGCCCTGCGGGCTCGCGCGTCCGCCTGCCGTGGGGGAGCCGGGTTCGCCCCTCCACTCATATCCATTCAATAGGAGAACGGCTCGGGATGGGCAGCACAGCGATTGGGCCGGCGCCTAGTCGTAGGTCGACTTGGGGAGCCGTGGCGACGGGGCGCCCAATCGCGAGCACGCCCGTCGCGAGCCGCTCTCCGATCGTACGGTCGACCGGTGGAACCCCGTGACACGTTTTTTCCGCGCCCCGGTAGAGCACGGTCTTTTCCGCCCCCAACCGCAACCGCACCCGGCCCTGGATTGGCTTGTCCGGTGGCGATTCGTCGTTTAGGCTCCGCGCCGTTTCGATTTGGGCGATTAACTCAGGGGTAGAGTGGTTTCTTCACACGGAACAAGTCGCTGGTTCAAATCCAGCATCGCCCACCAACCCATCATGGCACTCTGAAAGCCATTCGTAGGAGAAGCGCTTGTCCGACCTGTCGACGCTCGTGCGGGGAATCCAGAGCGGGGGCATGCGGGCCCTGGCCCGTGCTTGCCGGCTGCTCGACGAGCGGGATCCCTGCTCGTTCGAGCTGCTGAAGCGGATCTTCACGCATGAGGGACGTGCCTACGTGATCGGCGTGACCGGAACGCCGGGCGCTGGCAAAAGCACCTTGGTCGACGGCTTGATTCGGCTTTACCGCGAGGAGGGCAAGCGCGTTGCGGTGCTCGCGATCGATCCGACGAGCCCGTATTCGGGCGGTGCGATCCTTGGAGACCGCATCCGGATGCAGCAGCACTTCACCGACGATGGGGTGTTCATCCGTTCGATTGCAACGCGGGGGCACCTCGGAGGGCTTTCGCGCTCCACAGGTGACGTCCTTCATGTGCTTCACGCCTCGACATTCGACGTGGTGATCCTGGAAACCGTGGGTGTTGGACAAGATGAGCTCGAGGTGACTCAGCTTGCAGACACGACGCTCGTCGTGATGGCCCCTGGGCTTGGAGACGACATCCAGGCGATCAAGGCTGGCATCCTCGAGGTGGCCGACGTCTTTGCCGTGAACAAGTCTGACCGTGCAGGCGCTGATGCGACCGTTCAAGACCTGCAGCAGATGCTCTCGCTTCGGCGTACGCCGACCGGCGTGAGCAAGATGCAGGGCCACACCGCGGTGTCGACGCTGCGACAGGCGCCGGAAGCGGAGGCGGGCGAATGGCTGCCCCCAATCCTCAAGACCGTCGCCCACCGTCAGGAAGGGCTCGCGGACTTGGTGGACGCCTTCGCGCGGCACCGCGAATTCCTCACGACGACCGAGGCTGGGCAGGCCATTCAGGCGCAGCGGCAGGTTGCCGAGTTCCGTGCGATCTTGTACCAGGCGCTCATCGACGAGGTCGACGTGCGCTTCGCCCAACAGGTGAGCGAGAAGCTCCGTGACGTCGTCGACGGTCAGGCCGATCCCTACACGAGCGCCGAGGCCCTCGTGCGCAGCGCGCTGGGCGCCGCTGAGCCCTAGGGTGCATGCGCCTACGCGTGGCGGTGGCAGGCCAGACCTCTTGGGCTAGAGTGCGCTCATGACCTCCTTTGTGGAAGTAACGCAGGACGGCCACGTCAGCACCTTGACGATCAACCGACCTGAAAAGCTCAACGCGCTCAGTCAGGAGGTGCTCTCCGATTTGGGCGCCGCGATCCAGGCGCTCGCCGGCCGAGATGACGTCTGGGCGGCCGTGATCACCGGGACCGGCAAGGCGTTCGTCGCCGGTGCGGACATCGCCGCAATGAAGGGAATGAGCGAGGCGGAGGGACGCGAGTTCGGCGCGCTCGGACACGGGGTGTTCGCCGCAATCGAGCGGCTTCCATTCCCCGTGATCGCCGCGGTCAACGGCTTTGCGCTGGGGGGTGGCTGTGAGCTCGCGCTTGCCTGTGACTTCATCTATGCGTCGAGCAAGGCCAAGTTCGGTCAGCCCGAAGTTAACCTCGGAATCATCCCCGGCTTCGGTGGGACTCAGCGCCTGCCGCGGCGGGTCGGTTCCGCGCCCGCCCGCGAGCTCATCTACACCGGGAAGATGATCGACGCGCAGGAGGCGCTTCGGATCGGCTTGGCGAACGCAGTGTTCGAGCCCGACGCATTGCTCTCCGCGGCAAGCAAGACGGCCGCCGAGATTGCGGGCAAGGGGCCGCTTGCCGTTGCTGCGGCGAAGCGCCTGATCCGGGACGGGGTGGACGTCCCATTGCCTGAAGCGAATCGGCTGGAACAATCTGCCTTCGGCGAGGCGTTTGGCACCAAAGACCAGAGCGAGGGCATGGAGGCGTTTCTCGAGAAGAGGGCGCCCCGCTTCACGGGTTCGTAGCCGGCGAGTTAGCGCGAGCCGAAAGCTCGCTCGACACCTGCCATTTGCACACTCGCCTTTTCAGCGCAGAGTGAAATCGCCTCGACGGCACCCGCTAGGTTGCGCGGCCCGCCCGAAAGCTCGGCCACTCTGGGGCTGAAAAAGCGCTCGACCTCCGCGGCTGCCTCCTTGGTACAAAAAGACGCGGCCCGCCACGGCGAGGCGCCGAGCTGTCCGCTCCCGAATCGGGAAGCCAGCGCGTCGAAATTTTCGGTGAACCAATTCCATGCGCGATCGCGCGTCCGTGGGTTGTTGAACTGCGGGCCCAGGACTCGGCCGATTTCGTTGATCCTGAGACGCGGGTCGAGCGCCAGGTCGAGTGCGCGCGCGGAGAGCTTCGTCGTCTCTGCGTGTCCGAGTGCAGAGAGGATCCGGCTGCGGCCGGTCGCGTCACCGCTTGGCTCGAGAAGACCGAGCACATGGTCAAAGAACGCTTCGTCGCCCTCTTGGACAGCGGTGGCGAGCACGAGCCCCGCCAACTGGGCGTCCACCGCCGCTCGATTCGGCTTCGAGCGATATCCGACGTAGGCTCTGCCGAGGCGCGCTGCGCGCTTGCGCGCGCTTTGGTTCCGGACGTCCATCACCATGAATCGAATGACTGCCTCGCGAAGAAGCTTGGTATCGCTGGAGTCCGCCGAGCGTGACCGCCAGCCGAGTTGCCGGTAGCGTTTCAGGTAGAGCTGGACCCCATAGGACATGACGGTTCCGCGAAGCGCCGCGGGCGAAGCTTCGTTGATCACGAAGCGAAGCGGCCGCATGGGGGCCGTCGCCAGCTGTCTCAGCGGGCTCGCGACCCAGTCTGGGAACCAGGAAAATAGAGCCTCGATGTCCATGACTCCACGATCGAACGAGGCCTCCACGCTGTCGGCGACGGCGATCCGGCCCCGGTCCGAGAGCTGTTTGAAGCCCTGGGTGCGCAATCGCTTCCACTCAGCGGCGGACATCGAGAAGCGAAAATAGCCCGCGCCGTCTGCGTTGGGCATCCACCAGGACGGGCAGCCCGGCAGCTCGATGGTTCCCGTGGAGCCGCTCAGCAAAGCGCACCTGGTTCCCCCGCTGTGTCGAACGCAAAGCGGGATGTCCCAAATCCGATCCGTGTCGCCGCTCGAGCCGGCCGGCAGGTAGCGTTCTTGGGAGAGCTGCAGCGTACGGAGACCGGCATCACAGGGCGCGTCCGCCGCACCCGTCACCAATGGGACGCCGGGCTGGTTCAAGAACGAGAGAAACGGACCGGTCACCTCGCGCTCGCTGACGTCATCGAGCGCGTCGAGAAGATCGGCCGATGTCGCTGTGCCGCCCTCGTGGCGCCGCAAGTAGAGCCGGATGCCCTCACGAAACGTCTCGGGGCCCATCCAGTGCTCGAACATCGCGAGGACAGCCCCACCTTTTTCGTACGTGATGCTGTCGAAGGCGTTCTTGATGTCGTGGTTGGTCTCGATGGGCTGACGGATGCTGCGAGCGCTACCGAGACTGTCGAGCCGCATCGCGCGCTGCGCAGAGACCAGCTCGCCAAGCTCGACACGGTATTCAGGGTGCAGTTCGCGGGTGACCTTGTTTCCCATCCAGGTCGCGAAGGCTTCGTTCAGCCAGATGTCGTCCCACCATGGCATCGTGACGAGGTTTCCAAACCATTGATGCGCGAGCTCGTGGGCCAGGACATAGGCAAACGCCCGCCGTTGGCCCTCGGTCGCCCGGTCTTCGTCGAGCAGGAGGAGCCATTCGCGGAACGTGATTAAACCAACGTTTTCCATGGCCCCGGCGGCGAAATCCGGGACCGCGACCAAGTCGAGCTTTGGGTACGGGTACGGGATGCCGAAGTAGTCCTCCAGCGCCTCGACGAACTTGCCCGTTCGCCCGAGGGCGTGCGGCAGCCGCGCCCCTTGGCCTCTGGCCGCGATACCCCGGAGGGGGATCGGGGCCGCGCGGCCCGCGTGCGGACCAATCGTCGGCCCGATGACGACATCGAGAGGGCCCACGGCCCATGCCACCAGATAGGTCGGCAGCGGTGCGGTCGGCATGAAGCTGAGGCGTTGAAGGCCGTCGGGAAGCGGAATGGTCCGCTCGACCGGAGTATTCGCCGCAGCGAATTGGCCCGCTGGAATGGTGAGGGTCAGCTCGAAGGGGGTTTTGAATCGTGGTTCGTCGAAGCATGGAAATGCGAGGCGCGCGCTGATCGACTCGAACTGCGTGAAGGCGTACGCGTTGCCTGCCGTCTTCACTCGGTACAGCCCTCGGAGCGGCGCATCGAAACCGGCCGAGTATTCGACGTGCAAGGTGCTGTTGCCTGCCGGCAAGGGCTCTTGAAAATCGACGCGTACGACGCCGTCCGCCGTCTGCTGCGTCCAGCTCGCGGGGATGCGTGCCGTCGCGTGGCTTGCGTAGATCGAAGTGACGTCCAGGTCTTGCCCGTGCATCCAAATCGTGGCCGAAGGCTCGTCCAGCTCGAAGGCGATCGCAGCCGTCCCGGAAAACCGGTCGTCCTCGGGGACGATGCTGAGGCTCAAGCGGTAGCGGGTGGGTCGGGTGCCGTCGGGGAGCCGGCCCGTGGGCACCTGCTGTCCCACGATCGGAGCGCTCGCCCTGGGCTCCCTGGAGCCGCCGCAGGCCGCGGGCAGCAAGAAGAGCGACGACACGCCAAGGGCGGCCAAAATGCGGACGTTCATCGGGGGGGTCTCCGTCCGGGGTCGTGGCCGAGGGCGTACAAGCGATCGTAGAGTGCTTGCCCAAGCGGCTTGTGTGATGTGCGTGGCAGGGCCTGGCCGAGGCACGGCGGCAGACTGCGGAGCGACTGGGCGAGCTCTTCGTTCGAGGGGCCTTCCGAGTCGAGCAGCAGCTTGGCCGACCCGCGCCGGTTGGCGAACCAGCCTGCCGCCGCCGTGAGAAAGACGGCGAGGGAGGTTGCCGCAACCAGCTTGCGCGGCTCGTCCGCGCCCAAGGCGCCCGCAGTCGTGAACACGACGGCCGACAGCGCGATCGCGAGCGCCCAGCGCGGCGCGCGTTCTCCGCGGGAGGGCAGGGAGTCCCCAGCCTCGTAGCGCACCAAGTTGTGCCAGTGACGTTCGGGCGCGCGGTTGAACAGACCGTCACTCACCAATGTGGTCTTCAGCCATGGTAGCGCGGCAACGTGCGTGAGATAGGGCGTCGGGGCCGGGAGATGCGCAAGCCGCCAGAGATGACGCCCGACTTCGATCGATTTCGGGAACACAGGCCAGACGCCAAGCGCCATCAAAAGCCAGGGGCTGACCACGAGTACCGCAGCTATGGAAAGCAAGGCCACGGTGATCGCCTCTGCGATCCCGCTCGAGGAGTCGAGGCGCTCGGTGCCGAACCGAGCGATCAGGGCGAGACCGGTGGCGACGATGGGCATTGCCGACATCTGAACCGCGCGCCCCGCCGTCTCCAGACGGGACATCGCCGCGGTCTCCTCCGGGGTTCGCTGTGCCAACGCGACAGCGACCCAGGCGGTCGTCATGCTGACGCTCGCAAAGAACCAGGCGCCGGTCCTCGGGAAGCGCGCCGACAGCGAGGGGTCGGTCACCAGCGCTCCGACGACGGCGGCGGCGGGAAGCGCGACCGAGCCTGCCAGGAGGCAGGCCCGCCGATAGTGCAGGAGCGCCCGTTCCCTGGCGGCCCCTTGGGCAGCCCGACGCACTGGGAACCAGGCTCGGAGGATCCCGCAGCCGACCCAGGGGAGCAGTGCACATGCGGCCAGAACGAGGAGCGAAGTCATGCGAATTCCACCAGGACCGGTGCATGGTCCGAAGGGGAGCTCCGCGCGCGCTCCTCGCGGTCGACGATCGCACCGATCGTGCGTTCGGCCAGCTTCGGCGTGCAGTACACGTGATCGATACGGAGTCCGTTGCCTCTCTCGAAGCCTCTGCCTCGGTAGTCCCACCACGAAAACACGCCACCGCTTGGATGAAAAGGTCGAAAGACATCTTCCAGTCCGAACGATGCAAGCTCGGTCAAGGCGTCGCGGACGGCGTCGCAGGCGAGCACCGAGGAGCGCCATTCCGACGGTCGTCCGATGTCGTCGTCGAAGGGGGCCACGTTGAAGTCACCGCAGAGGGCGACCTGATCGGCGCCGGGATCAAATCGCCGGCCGAGCGCTTCGCGGAGTCGTCGGATCCATCGGAGCTTGTATTCGAACTTTTCGGAGCCGACCTCCCCGCCGTTCGGGAAATAGGCGCTTAGGATCGTCAGCCCGCTGACCTCTGCGCTGATCAGCCGCGCCTGCGGGTCATCTTCGGCATCGCCCAGGTCCACGACCACCTTCGACATCGGCCGTCGACTCAGGATCGCTACGCCGTTGTAGGTCTTTTGCCCAAAGACCGCGGCCTCGTAGCCGCAATCCTGGATGTCCGCGTACGGGAAGTCGCCCTCGGCCACCTTGAGCTCCTGGAGGCAGAGCACGTCTGGCTGCGCAGCGTCGAGCCAGTCGAGCACGTGCTGCCGGCGTGCCCGGATCGAGTTCACGTTCCACGTGGCGACCTTCATGCCGGTATGAAGTAGCATGGAATCATGGCGAACAAACGAATCGAGACCGACCGGGCACCCGCTGCGATCGGCCCCTACTGTCAGGCCGTCGCGGTCGGCGACTGGGTCTACTGTTCGGGACAGCTCGGGCTCGACCCCCGCAACGGCGAGATGCGCGGCAACGGCGACATCGAGCTAGAGACGAAACAGGTTCTTCAAAACCTCGCAGCTGTCCTCGAGCAGGCTGGGGCGAATCGTGGCGACGTGGTTAAAGCAACCGTGTACCTGACGGATATGAATGAATTCTCGAAGATGAATCAGGTTTACGCCCGGTTCTTCGAGGGCCACACGCCGCCCGCACGGGCGACAGTGCAGGTCGCCGCGCTGCCCAAGGGCGCGAAGGTGGAGATCGACTTCACCGCCCGGGTTGAGCGTTAGCCCACGAAGGGGTCGCGGAGGTCTGCGGTGTCCTCGCGGTCGGGGCCGACGCTGACCACGCCGATTGGGCAGCTCACCTCCGCTTCGATTCGCGCGAGGTAGGATTGTGCGGCCTCCGGCAGATCGGCCCGGGTTCGGCAGCCAGATAGGTCGTCGTCCCAGCCTTCGAGCGTCTCGTAGATTGGCAGGACGGCTTCGACGCGCTCGTAGGGCGGGTAGTCGAGTCGTTCCCCATCGAGCTCATAGGCCACGCAGAGCTTGATTTCGTCGACGGCTGAAAGGACATCGAGCTTGGTGATCGCGAGCTCGCCGAGCCCGTTGACCGCCACCGCGTGCCGGAGCGCGACCAAATCGAGCCAGCCGCAGCGGCGCGGACGCCCGGTCGTCGAGCCGTACTCGGCGCCGGCGTCGCGTAGCAGTTGCCCGATTTCATCTTCGAGCTCGGTCGGAAAGGGGCCGCCGCCCACGCGCGTGGTGTAGGCCTTCGCGATTCCAACGGCTTGGCGAATCTGGGTCGGTCCGATGCCCGCGCCCGCGCAGGCTCCGCCCGCGACCGCGTTCGAGCTGGTCACGAATGGATAGGTCCCGTTGTCGATGTCGAGCATGGTGCCCTGTGCGCCTTCGAGCAGGATCTTCTCGTCGGCCCGAATCGATGCGCGAACGATCGCCGCGGCGTCGCCGATGTATCCGCGAAGCGCTTGCCCGAGTGCCGCGTACTGCGCAGCGACGTCTTTGGGACTTGGAAGGGTGCCGCCGAGGTCTTCGGCCACGGGCCGCCAACATTCGAGGTTCGCTTCGAGCTTGGCTTGCAGCAACCCGATGTCGAGGAGGTCTCCCATGCGAACGCCACGCCGTGCGACTTTGTCTTCATAGCAGGGCCCGATGCCTCGTTTGGTCGTTCCAATCGCCTCGTTCGACCTCTTTTCCCGAAGGCCATCGATCAGCTTGTGATGTGGCAAAACGACGTGCGCACGCTGACTGACGAGCAGGCGGCCGGCGGTTGCCACCCCGCGCTCCGACAACGCTTCGATCTCTTTCAGGAACACCGCCGGGTCGATGACCGTTCCCTGACCGACGACACAGTTCGTCTGCTCATGGAGAATGCCAGAAGGGATCAGGTGCAGGATTAGCTTCTCGCCGTTGACGACGAGGGTATGTCCTGCGTTGGCCCCGCCTGCGTACCGAACCACGAGCTCCGCGTACGGCGCGTAGAGGTCGACGACCTTGCCCTTGCCTTCATCGCCCCACTGGGCTCCTACCACCACGACTGCGCTCATCTTTCGTTCCCAATTCGTGCCCAAGAGATCAGTTTCGCAAGCAGCTCATCGCCGGGCACGCCTTCGAGCGTCCGTCCGCGACCGTCGGCCAAGCGCGTGAGACGTGCGCCGCCTCGTTGGTTCCACACCAGCAGGTCGTAGTCCCAAGCCTTCGCGTACCGCTTCGCCTCTGCCGCAGTTTTGGCGGGAATGACCGCTACCCTCGCGCCTCGGCTCCGCCAGAGCTCCGCAGTAGCCCGCCGCTGTGCGTAGCTTCCCCCGGCCACCACGGCGCGCAGCGGCAGCTTGCCCTCGAGGGAGACGCCGGCCTCCGAGAGAGCCCACAGAACATTGTCGACTTCGAAAGCAAAGCCTGTTGCAGGCGCAGGCGCGTCGTAGCGACGGAGCAGGTCGTCATAGCGCCCACCCATGCCAAGCGGTTCGCCGGGTCCCGCAGCGAGGAGCGTCATGCTCACACCCGTGTAGTAGCTGTGCCGTCGCAGATCGCTGAGGTCGATCGCGACACGTTCTCCGAGACCTGCGTCCGCTAGACGCTCCACCACTTGCTCGAGCTCGTCCAGCGCGCGTCGCGCGGCGCTGTTCTTGAGGCGCCTCCGCGCATCGCCGAGCACCGAACGGTCGCCGTAGAGATCGCAGAGCATGAGCAGGCGCCTTCGTTCGGTGGCGCTGACACCTGCGTCTTTGAGCAGCTTCTCGAGCTTGGTCGCGTCCTTGGCAGCAAGCGTGTCGATCACCGCAAGGCGTGCGTTTGCGGGTACGTGCTCGAGGACCTCTGCACCGATCTTCACCTGTGCGAGCTCCACCAGGAAATCCTCGAGCCCGACTTCCTCGCAGGCGCGAACCGCGACCTCGATCACTTCGGCGTCCGCTTCCGGACCTTTCAGCCCGACGCACTCGATGCCGCACTGCAGAACTTGATGCTGCTTTCGTGCGCGACCTCGTCGGCGCCGCACGATCGTGCCTTCGTAGCAGAGGCGCCAAGGCGCCGGCCGATCTTGGAGCCGCGTCGCGACGATTCGCGCGATCTGCGGCGTGATGTCCGGACGCAACAGTGCGACCTCGCCGGAATCAGGCTCGATGAATCGCACCAGGTCTCGGCGATCGACCGTGCCGAGACCGCGTTCGATCACTTGCGCGTACTCGACCGGAGGGGTCGTGACCCGCTGGTAGCCGTGCATGTCGAACGTCTCCATCAGCCCTTGCCAAAGCAGCGTCCGCGTCATGGACGCTGGCGGCAGGAGGTCGCGCATTCCGCCGGGAGGAGTCATCGGCAGGTCGGGACTCGACGCCCCGAGCCGCGCATCGCTCCCGGTCCGTCGCTTTCGCGCCGAAGGGGGCATCTCAGAGCCTCAGTGTATGCACACTGCTGACGTACCCTGTGCCGCGGATCTCGTCGAGGGCATCGCTGCCGACCATCGAATCGACGTTCCAGATCGCCAATGCCTGCCCAGTCTCGCTGTCGAGCCCGACCTGCATCCGCGAGACGTTGATCCCGCGCTTGCCGAGCAGGGTGCCAACCGATCCGATGACGCCGGGTCGGTCCTCATTGCGAATGATGACGATGGGGCCTCCCATCACCGCGTCGATCTCGTAGCCCTCCAGGTCCACGAGCCGCGGCTCGCCCTTTCGGCCCGGAGTTCCCGTAGCCGTGTGGATGCCCTTTTCGCCGGTGACCGTCACGCGGACCGTCGTCGCGTACCGGTGACTCGCTTCTTTGACCTCGGCGAGCCGGATGCCGCGCTCTTGGGCCTCGTACGGCGCGCTGATCGGATTGACCGGCTCTTCGAGATGATGCTCCAGGAACCCTGCAAGCGCTGCGCGCGCGATCGGGGTCACGCCCAGCTCGCCCGCTTCACCGGTGCAGGTGACCCGCAGCTCCCGCACGTCCACGGGATCGAGCTGGCCGACGAGACTGCCGAGCAACTTCGCGACATCTAGATATGGCTTGAGGCGCTCGGCGATCTCCTGCGGAAGCGCCGGGACGTTGACGGCATTCTTGACGATGCCGAGTTGGAGGTAGCCGATCGCCTGCTCCGCGATCTCGACGGCGACGCGCTCCTGCGCTTCGGACGTAGAAGCCCCTAGGTGCGGCGTGCACAGGACATTGTCCAGGCCGAGCAGTGGGTGGTCGGAATCGATGGGCTCTTTGCTGAACACGTCGAGAGCGGCACCCGCGATCTCCCCTGCGCCCATCGCGCGGGCGAGCGCCTCTTCGTCCACGATGCCCCCTCGGGCTGCGTTCACCAAGAGCGCGCTGCTCTTCATCTTCTTGAAGGCCGCGTCGCTGATCATGTTCTTGGTCTCAGGAGTGAGTGGCGCGTGAATGGTCACGAAGTCAGCCCGCTCCAGAAGCTCGTCGAGCTCTACGAGCTCGATGCCCAGCTCGGCCGCACGGTCGCTGCTCATGACCGGGTCCACGCCGATGACCTTCATCTTGAGACCCTGGGCGCGGTCGGCGACGATGCGTCCAATGTTGCCGAGGCCGATGATGCCGAGCGTCTTGAAGGCGATCTCCCGTCCCTGGAACTTGCTCTTCTCCCACTTGCCGCCGCGCATCGAAGAGACCGCCTGCGGAATCCTTCTCGCGAGGGACGCGAGGAGCGCCAGCGCGTGCTCCGCGGTCGTCACGGAGTTCCCGGTCGGGGTGTTCATCACCACGATGCCGCGCCGGCTCGCAGCCGGGATGTCCACGTTGTCGACCCCGATTCCCGCTCGGCCGACGACCCTCAGGCGGTTCGCCTTGTCGATGACGCGCGCCGTGACCTGGGTGGCCGAGCGAATGATGAGGCCGTCGTAGTCCCCGATGATTTCACAGAGCTCGTCTTCGCTCATACCCGGTCGAAATTCGAGGTCGACGCCAGGCGCGTCGCGTAGAACCTGGAGCCCTGCCTCGGCGAGCTTGTCGGACACGAGGACACGTACGTTGGACATGGCTACTCCTGTGAAATCGGCTGAAAAAGCCGGGCGCAGAGCTAGCAGCAGCCCATCAGGGGGTCAAGGAGGGACGGCGTCGCAGCTCAGACCCACTGGACCGCGCCAAGGCTGAGGAGGATCGCAGCGACCCTGTATCCGCGCTGTGGGTCGCTGTCGCCAGGCCGCCGAGTGACGAATTGTGCCAGCAGCTCGATCGTCTGCGGCGTTTCGCAAAACCGAAGCGCGGCGCGAAGATCGTCCGGAAGGGCCGCCGTGGCGACTTGAGTATCGATGCGTTCGGGCTGGCAGACCCGATCCTGGCCGCGCTCCAAGATGAGCTTGGTTTCCAAGCCGGCGGCGATACGGCGCCTCAGGCCGCGATCGAGGATCTCCCAGGCGTCGAGGCGCAGCGGAAAACCACTGCTCGGTGGGTCTACTCCGTCGTAAAAGGTCGCAGTGCCCGACTCCCAGCTGAACAGGTCGAGAAGCTTCGCGCGAACTTGCTCGGCGATGTGCTGAAAGAGCTCCAAGGGCTCTACCAGCCCGAGGGCGACCAGGGTATCGCCCAGCTTACCCTCGAACCGCGGCATCACCGCGAGCGCCATGTCGAGCTCGGTCCGCATGATGACGCGCTCCTTGACGAGGTACTCGCCCAGGAGCTCACCGGCGAGGTTGCTCGTCACGAAAGCCGGGACTCCCTCCTTCGCGTAGACCTCCTTACGCACGCCTCCCTGCTCGCAGAGCCAAAGGCCGGTGCGGCGCGCAATCAGAGTGCGAGCCAAGGCCCTCACGAAGCCGCCGTCCTCGAAGTTGATGCGTAGGTCTGCAGCCGCCGATGCCTGAACGCGTGTGGTCGTCGGCGTCATGCGCGAGACCGGCACGTGACGGTAAAGGTCGGTGACCGAGGAGAGCGGTTGGAAGTCACCTCCAGCGATGCTGACGTCGTCGCCTCCGTCGACCTGACCCGTCGCCACTGCTTCGACGACTTTGGCGTAGGCCAGCGGGCCGACGGTCGCGCCGTTCGGCTTGCGGATCGTGTATTCGAGTGGCGTGACGTTCGTCGTGCTCGGGTGCTCCTCGGATAGCAAGAGCGGCGTGGGCGGCATCGTGGGCCTCGGGATCGTGTCCGCCGAGGTCTTGCGCAATCGGGATTCGGCGGCGATGGAGCCGACCAGTGCCGCCAGCTCCTCGCGTAAGACCTCCTCAGGCCGGCTCTGCCAGGGATCGAGCGCCGCCCAGAACGCGCGCGCGGTCGGCGGACGTTCCTCCGGGCTTGCCGCGAGTGCCTTGAGGATCACGGCGCCGAGCCCGTCGGGGAGCTGCGGTAGGAACTCGACGAACGGGTGGACTTCGGCGTCGCGAATCGCAAGGAGCACCGCGAGCTCGCTGCCACCGGTAAACAACGGCCGCCGCATGAAGAGCTCTGCGGCAATGACGCCGGTTGAGAAGAGATCGGCGCGCTGGTCGACGAAACCACCGGACACCTGCTCCGGTGCGAGGTAGCCGAGCTTTCCGTTGGCGCGAACCGCAGTGTTCGCCTCGAAGGCGTTGACGTCCGCGCGGGCGATGCCGAAATCGGCGATCTTCACATCCCCGTGAATCGAGATCAGCACGTTGGACGGGCTGATGTCGCGGTGTACGATTCCGAGTGTTCCGCCTGCAGCATCGGTTGCGCGATGCACGGCGTCGAGGCCGTTCAAGATCTGGCGCACCAAGTAGACGACCAGATCGTGCTCGAGCTTTCGGCTGTCGCGGGTGAGACGGCGGTTCAGACGCCAGAGGTCGCAGCCCGGCACGTACTCGAGCGTGAGGTAGGGCTGTCCTTCGATCTCTCCGTGGCCCAGGACGTGGACCACGTTGGGGTGCGTGATGTGACCGGCGAGCCTGGCCTCTTCCGCGAACATCTGCTGCGCGTTGCTCTCATCGGCGATGTGCGGAAGCATTCGCTTCAAGACCACGACGCGCGGCTCGCCTGCGGCCCGTGGCTCGAGGGCACGAAAGACTTCCGCCATCCCGCCAACTGCAATACGGTCGACGAGCGTGTAGTCGCCCAGCGGTGTATTCGGCGGTGGCGCCGGAGGCGGTGACGATGGTCTTGGCACAATCTGGATTGTAACGGTGCCAACGGAAAATATCGATATCAGGAAAACAAAGTTTAGCGAAATTCGGAGAAATTCATGGCGGATCAGAGTTCCAGAGCCGGAGAACGGTATGCCAGTGCACAAATCCTCGAGTACGCCGCCCGCACGCACCATCCTGAGGACCGGGCCTTGGCGCGTGCGTTTCAAGCGCCGGCGCGGCACGGCATGCCGGAAATCCAGCTTGGCCCCGCGGAGGGCAGGCTGTTGGAGCTGCTGCTCAGACTGAGCCAGGCAACAAAAGTGGTCGAGATCGGTACCCTTGCGGGCTACTCCGCCTGCTGGATCGCCCGCGCGCTGCCCCCGGGTGGCCATCTGTGGACGATCGAGTCCAATCCGAAGCACGCAGGCGTCGCCGCCGAGGTCATCGGAGAGGCCGGGTTTGGCGACCGAGTCACCATCATTCGAGACGACGCGACGGAGGTCCTTTCAAAGCTCAATGATTCTGGCCCGTTCTGCGCGGTCTTTCTGGACGCAGACAAGGGCCGCTACGACCTCTATGGCCGCTGGGCCAGGGAGAACCTGCGCCTCGGCGGATTGCTGATCGCGGACAACGCCTATCTTTTCGGCCGGCTCCTGGAGGACGGCGTGGAGGCTAAGGCGATGCGACGGTTCCACGAGGAGATGGCTCTGCACTTCGATTCTGTCTGTGTGCCGACTCCGGACGGTTTGGCGGTCGGCGTCAAGATGACAGCAGCCGCTTGACCATTCTCCGCCAGGCGGGGATATAGGCTCCCGCGCCTCCGTTCGCTCCAGGCTTGACGACGCTATGGAGCGGCCCTAGCGGCCCGCAGGGAGAGGCAAATCGAGCGTAGCTTGGCTGCGCAACCGCCGCCTGAATCTTGTTCGTAGAAAAGCCAACGAACCGACTTGTCCGACCCTCGAGCTTCGCCTACATGGCGGCCGGTCGATTAGAGGACTGAAGAGAAACCGCAGCATGCAGATTTTCCCCCGCGAGTTGAACTACTTGCCTCTGGCCCTGGCCCTCGTTTCCGGTGGTCTTGGAGCAGGCGTGTTCATACTGTTTTGGGTCTACTTCACGCCATCCAACTTGCAGGTTGGCTACACGCCCAAACAACCGGTCGACTACAGCCACCGCTTGCATGCCGGCGAGCTCGGAATGGATTGTCGTTATTGCCACTCCCAGATCGAGCGATCCCATGAAGCGATGGTACCGCCGACGCAGACTTGCATGGGCTGCCACTCCATCGTCCATACCGAGTCAGCGAAGCTCGCGCCGGTCCGAGACAGCTGGGAGACAGACGAGAGCATCCACTGGATTCGCGTGCATCAGGTTCCCGATCACGCCTACTTCAACCATGCCGGGCACCTGAAGGCCGGCGTCGGCTGTGTGTCGTGCCACGGGCGCATCGACCAGATGGAAGTCGTTGGCGTCGTCGAGCCGCTAGCGATGCAGTGGTGCTTGGAGTGCCACCGCAATCCCGAAGAGCACATTCGGCCCAAGAGCGAGGTTACGAACATGAAGTGGGAAGCCGACGAGGCCTGGCTGGCCCGGCGCGCCGAGGTGGCGAGCGCTCTCAATCCACCCTTGCACTGCTCGGGGTGCCACCGATGACCCGCAGAAAATCCTACGAGCTGAGCCCAGGTAAGGGTCCGACGATGTGGCGGACTCTCGAGGACAAGACGCGGAGCGCCGACGAGCTGACGAAGCTCGCCCAAGAAGAGCAGCCCGGCGGTTTCATCACGGACCTGTTGAGCCCCAAGGCGCTCGTCTCAAGGCGGTCCTTCGTGCAGGGCTCCTCGATCGCGGCCTTGGCAGCCGGCCTTCAGGGTTGCGTGCGCCGGCCCAAGAACGAGATCCTTCCCTACAGCAAGTCGCCCGAGTACTTGGTGCCAGGCATCCCTTCGCACTTCGCCACCGTCACGTCGCGCGGCCGAGACGCATTGGGGGTCGTGGTCACGAGCCACGACGGCCGTCCGACCAAGGTCGAGGGGAACGAGCAACACACGAGAAGCCTCGGCGGAACCGATGTTCGAGCACAGGCCTACGTGTGGGACCTCTACGACCCCGACCGATCGCAGTCGCCGGCCAGGCGCAGCGGGAACGCGCTCGTCGACGCGAACGATGCCGACTTCGACGCGGCCTTGAAGGACCTGGCCGCGAAGCACGCCAAAGACAAGGGCGCCGGCCTTCGTATCCTCGCGCCGATATCGAATAGCCCGTCTTTTCGACGCCTGCGTGACAAAGTCATCGACAAGTTTCCGAAAGCACGCTTTCACACCTACAGCGCGGTCAACGACGACAACGCACGCGAAGGTGCGCGGATGGCGTTTCAGGGGTCGCCGTATACTCCGCTGTACGACTACGCGAAGTCGGCGGTCACGCTATCGCTCGGCTCGGACTTCCTGGGCTCCGAGCCCGGATCCGTCGCCGCGGGCAAGCGATTCGGGGCCACCCGCATGCTCGGATCATCGAAAGCGCCGATGAGCCGGCTCTACGTTCTCGAGTCGAACTTCACGGTCACCGGGAGCATGGCGGACCACCGTCTGCGCGTGCCGCACGCGGATATCGAATGGTTTGCGCGCGCCCTAGTGGTCGTTCTTGCCGCGCGGGGGGCAGCCGAGCTCAAGCCGATCGTCGATCTCCTCCAACGGGTCGAGGGCGCACTGCAAGCGGACGCCGTCGACCTTCCATGGCTCGACGCCGTGGCCGACGACCTCATCGCAAATCGGGGCCGCTCGCTCGTGATCCCAGGCGCAGGGCAGTCCGCGCGCGTTCACGCACTTGCAAGCGTGATCAACGGGGCGCTTGGCAACTTCGGCCGGACGGCGTTTTTCGGCCCCGTCATCGATCCAGACGACTCGACCAGCCGAGCGAGCATCGTCGAGCTCGCCAAGGCCGCCGACGAAATGTCGTCGTTGATCATCCTAGGCGGCAACCCCGTCTACGATGCGCCGGCAGACATCGGGCTCGGTGACCTTCTTTCCCGGGAAGGGCTCACATCGATTCACCTGTCGACGCACCGCAACGAGACCTCAGAGCGATGCAGCTGGCATGCGCCACTTGCGCACGAGCTCGAAGCCTGGGGCGATCAACAGGCATTGGATGGCTCGGTCACCGTGCAACAGCCGCTGATCGCGCCGCTCTACGGCGGCCGAAGCGAAATCGAGCTGCTCGCGACCTTGGCAGGCGAAGAGACCACCTCGGGTCACGACCTCGTTCGCGAAACCCAAGCCGGGGTGATCGACAGCGATACGAAGGCGCTTCTGGCGTACGGGATTCCGGCCACGGATTTGAGCAGCGACGTTGTCTGGCGACGGGCCCTCCACGCCGGGATCTTGCTCAACCCGACGCCCAGCAAACCGCCGGTCAACTTCACCGGCATCGTCGAAGCACTCATTTCGTTTCGCAGTCGCAGCCCCGTGAGCAAGGACAACATCGAAGTCGTCTTCGAACCCGATCCCGCTCTTTGGGACGGCACCCATGCCAACAACCTCTGGGCGCTCGAGCTGCCGAGCCCGATGACCAAGCTCGTCTGGGACAACGCCGCGCTGATCTCACCGACCACGGCGCGGGAGCTCGGCGTGAAAAACGGGCAGATGCTCCGCCTCGGCAAGGGCGACGCCAAGGTCGAGATTCCGGCCTGGATCGTACCCGGGCACGCCGACTACTCGGTAACCTTGAACATCGGCTGGGGCCGCACCGCGGCGGGCCGATACGGCAATGGCAAGGGCTTCGACGTAAACCCGCTTCGCAGCTCGGACGCAATGGACTTCACCGATGGCGTGTCGGTCGAGCCGCTCGGTGAGACCTACAATCTGGTGCAGACTCAGACCCACAACCGCATGGAGGGCCGCCCCATCGCGATCGATGCAACGCTCGATGAGTACAAGAAGGAGCCGACCTTCGCGTCGTACCGCTCGGTCGATCCCGTGAGCACGCCGCCGTTGTGGAAGCAGGTGGACTACAGCGAAGGTCACAAGTGGGGCATGACGATTGACCTGAACGGATGCACGGGCTGCAATGCCTGCGTCGTTGCCTGTCAGTCTGAGAACAACATCCCCGTCGTCGGCAAGTTCGAAGTGGAGCGGGGTCGCGAAATGCACTGGCTTCGCATCGACCGGTACTTCGTCGGCGAGGACGAGAACAACCCGGATGTCGCCGTGCAGCCGGTCACCTGCCAGCAGTGCGAGGAAGCGCCCTGCGAAAATGTCTGCCCGGTCAACGCGACGGTTCACTCGCCTGAGGGCCTCAACGACATGGTCTACAACCGTTGTGTGGGCACTCGATACTGCGCGAACAACTGTCCGTACAAGGTTCGTCGGTTCAACTACCTCGACTGGCACGGGCACCTGGACGACAAGTTCGGCTGGTACGAGGACTTCCCCGAATCCAGGAAGCTCCAGTTCAACCCAAACGTCACCGTCCGCATGCGGGGTGTGATGGAAAAGTGCACGTACTGCGTGCAGCGCATCGAAAAGGGCAAGCTCTCGGCCAAGCTAGATGGCCGGAAGCTCCGCGATGGCGAAATCAAGAGCGCATGCCAGCAGGCCTGCCCGACCGGCGCCATCACATTTGGCGACCTCAACGACCCGAAGAGCAAGGTGTCCAAGCTGGCCGCGGCGGACCGGACGTACAAGCTCCTCGCCGAGGTCGGCGCGCGCCCGCGCACTTCGTTCCTGGCGCGTATCCGGAACCCAAACCCCAAGCTGAAGGGAAATGGGTAAGAACCAATGAGCTACGACGCACCCATCCAAGAGCTCGGCGAAACGTCCCTTCTACCCGAGGGCACGAGCGCTCACGACATCACCGAGACCATCGCCGGCGTCACGGAGAATGCCGCCCCCCGCGGCTGGTGGCTTCTGTTCTTGCTCTCACTCTCCGCGCTCGGCGCAATGACCGCCGCGCTGGCGTACCTGTTCGTGCAGGGCGTGGGTGTCTGGGGCAACAACGCACCGATTTACTGGGCCTGGGACATCACCAACTTCGTCTGGTGGATCGGTATCGGCCACGCGGGCACGCTTATCTCGGCGATTCTCTTCTTGTTCCGGCAGAAGTGGCGAACGAGCATCAATCGCTTTGCGGAGGCGATGACGGTCTTCGCGGTGCTCTGTGCGGGCTTGTTCCCGGCGATTCATACGGGCCGCCCGTGGTTCGACTATTACTTGTTCCCACTCCCCAACCAGATGGACATGTGGCCGAACTTCAAGAGCCCGCTGATGTGGGATGTCTTTGCGGTCAGCACCTATCTGACGATCAGCGTCATCTTCTGGTACGTCGGCTTGATTCCCGACTTCGCGACGCTGCGTGACCGGTCGAAGAACCTGACGCGCAAGAGGATCTACGGGTTCTTCGCGCTCGGCTGGCGTGGCGCACATCGGCATTGGCAGCACTACGAGCGGGCCTACCTCATCTTCGCCGGCATCTCGACGCCGCTCGTTCTTTCCGTCCACTCGGTCGTTTCATTCGACTTCGCGACCTCGGTCGTTCCCGGCTGGCACACCACGATTTTCCCGCCGTACTTCGTTGCTGGCGCGGTCTTCAGCGGATTCGCGCTCGTGATGACGCTGATGCTGATCTGCCGCTCGATCTTCAAGCTGCAGAACATCGTGACCATTCGGCACTTGGACTTGATGAACAAGTTCATGCTCGGGACCGCGCTCTTGGTCGGCTACGCCTATGCGATGGAGTTCTTCATCGCCTGGTACTCCTCGAACCCGTACGAGCAATGGGTCTTCTTCCACAACCGCCTTGGTTGGGGACAGTTGGACAGCAGCGGGAACTGGGGCCCGCTCTGGTGGGCGTACTACGCGATGGTGTTCTGTAACGTCATCGTCCCGCAGGTCTTCTGGTTCAAGCGGGCGCGTACGAGCGTGCCGATCATGCTCATCGCGAGCGTGCTCATCAACATCGGAATGTGGTTCGAGCGCTTCGTGATCATCGTCACCTCCACCTACCAGGACTTCCTGCCGTCCTCTTGGGGCATGTTTCACCCGACGGCGATCGACATCCTGACCTACGTCGGGACTTTCGGATTGTTCTTCACCCTGTTCCTTCTCTTCGTCCGCTGGATTCCGATGATCGCGATCGCGGAGGTGAAGGGAAATCTACCTGGCGCCCATCCTGACTTGCACGCCATCGAGGCACATGACGAGGCACCGGACGCCGTTGGTGCGCCGGTACCGGCGGAGTGACGCGAATCATGCCTAACGAAACGAAAAAGCCCGCCCTCTACCTGGCTGAATACGACACGCCGAATGCGATCGCGCAGGCGGCGATGAAGGTGCGCGACGCTGGCTACAAGAACTGGGATTGTCACACCCCGTACGCCATGCACGGCATGGATGAGGCGATGGGGCTCAAGCCCACGCGAATCGGTGTCCTCTCATTCATCTTCGGGATGCTCGGTGTCGCAACGGCGGTGATCTTGATGCAGTACACCAACGCTTTCGACTTCGACTTCCTGAGCATTGGAGCTGG
>CAJIBW010000115.1_pt1 | contig 20522 bp, 16 predicted proteins | sample 9199441 | NCBI WGS metagenome assembly CAJIBW01 (sample SAMEA7708313, study PRJEB35096) | sediment metagenome | biome: marine neritic benthic zone biome [ENVO:01000025]; feature: sediment [ENVO:00002007]; material: shallow marine sediment [ENVO:03000034] sea grass bed [ENVO_01000059] ... | reverse complement strand
GCCGTGGCGACGGGGCGCCCAATCGCGAGCACGCCCGTCGCGAGCCGTTCTCCGATCGTACGGTCGAACCAAGGCCCATGACGCACTTCCTGCGCGCTCCCGCATCGATATCCATTCAATAGAAGAGCGGCTCGGGATGGGCAGCACAGCGATTGGGCCGGCGCCTAGTCGTAGGTCGACGTGGGCAGCCGTGGCGACGGTGCGCCCAATCGCGAGCACGCCCGTCGCGAGCCGTTCTCCGATCGTACGGTTGCCGTTGGTACCGTATCGCGCATTTTTCCGCGCCCCGGTTCTTACGCCGCTGCCTTAACCTTCTTCCGCTTCTCCAAATGCTCGGCGTACCCGGCGCACAGCGTGCCGAAGGCTGCGTCGGTCCATGGAAAGAACCCCGCGTAGTTGCCTTTGACCTTGGCGTGGTGAAAATCGTGGTGGGTCGCGCCGTCGCTGAAAGGGATCAAGTGGCTCGGGCTCCAGGGGAAGTCGTAGCCCGCGTGCCCTTCGGCCGCCTCCCATTCGCGGAGCACGATCCAGATGTAGAGAGTCACGACATGGGCGCCTACCAAGATCGGGCCGATCAGCATGACCGTGCCCGTCAGGACGTACTCGACCGGATGCATGTAGTGACCGGTGATCGCCCAGGGCGTCATGATGCGGTGATGCACCGAATGAACCTTCTTGAACAGCCAGCGGCTCTCGTGGAGGGATCGGTGCATCCAGTAGAACAAGAAGTCGTCGAGCAGGATGAAGAAGAGCAGCTGCAGAGCGATCACCCACCAGGCAGGCAGCGGGCCTGCGTGCACGTTCGACAGTCGAAGCAAGGGCCACGCTCCCAAAGTGACGATCGCCAAGATCAGGTTATTGCGAGCGACGTGCCAAAACGCCGGGCCGACGACGGAGCGGCGGCCGGTCTTTCGTGCCTGTATCCGGTACGGCTCCGCCCATTTCGGTTGCCTCCAAGCGAGGAGTGTGAAGGGGATGGCGAAGGCGAGGAAAGAAACGAGCCCAATGACGGTTCCCGCCACCGGAAAGAGCCAGAACAGCGGTTCGCTGTAAATCTCACGCAGCCACTCCCACATCGGAAGCCAACACTAGCACCAGGCGCTCAGGGTTTCACTTGGCGAGCGCCGTACCAGCTCTCGACGTCGGCCCACTTTCCCCAAGGAAATACCGCCGCGGAGAGCAGGCCGGCGAAGGCCCAGCCCGCGATGACGGCCCAGGCCCCCGTCGGGGCGAGGTCCATGCGTAAGAGGACCGCGATTCCGGCGATGCAGGCGAACGTCTTGTAGAGCACCAGATATTGGAAGAACACGAGGTAGCGAACCGGCCAAATCACGCCGAGCGCAAACATCGCGCCTTCGCCCATGATCGCGCCGCCGTAGAGGGCCTGCACGAACGGAGCGTCGCCGACGTCCATCCCCATCGAGCCCCATGCTGCGGCGGGGTCGATCATCATCCACGCTCCGATGACGAACGAAGACGCTGCGAACGAAAAGCAGACCAGACGAATCAATTGTATTCGGCGATCGGAGAGGCCTTGGACACTCATGCGTCGACCATAGGGCGGCAGCGCAGGCGCCTGCAAGCCCGTTTCACAGCCCGAGCCGCTTCGGAAGGATTTCGAGCACACCACGTTCGGAGTCGTCTTGATCCGTACCGATCGAAATGACGTCGAACTTGCCATGCCGCTCGAGGGGGCCGAGGTTGTAGAGGATGAAGCGCCCCCGGCCCGTCTCGGTCCGAAACACGAGATCGCCAAGAAGCTGGAGGAGGTCGGTGAGCCGTGCCCCGACGAGCTCCGGGTACACGACGTCTTGGGCGCGGTATGCCGGTCGTGGATGGTCGAGCAATCGGTCGAGCAGGCTCATTGGCGCGCTGGTGCCACCCCAGCGGCCGTTGCATTCGGTGAACCGCACCTCAAAGGCGCCGTTCGGGTCGCCCGTCACCAGGTGGTCAAAGGAGCATCGCCCAACATAGCCAAGCTCTTGAAGCGCAGCGCCGACCAGCAGCGCGTCGCGTCCGAGCTTCTGGTTCAAGGCATCGGGGAGGGTCGAGGGCCGGCTTCCAACGAACACCTTCTCCTCGCCCTTTAGAATCTGCTCGTAAATGCCGTCGAGACGCGGGTCGCCGAAACCAAGCGGTGGAATCCAAAGCTGCGTCGAGGGCGAAAGATCCGTGTCGAGCCAAGCCACGGTGAGCACTTCTTCTCCCTCGGGCCACTCGGTGCGTCTCAGAAACGCCTGGACCGCCTGCCTAGCGTCGCGGGCGGTCCGCAGGTCCCGTGATGCAAAAACGCCGTTGCCCATGGCCGATGCGCACCGGGTTCGCTTGAGACCAACGCGTTCGTGCCGCTGCGACAGCATTCGCAGATCGTTTTCGATTCCCGCGACATCCCGAGAGATACGCGTTTCGACCAATGCTTCGCGCCCGAGCACGCGCCCGACGAGCTCGTCGAATAGGGACTTGTCGTTGGCGATCCACGTCACCGGTGGCGGCGGCGCGAGCACGCGTATCGGGCTGTGGCTGTCGACGCCGAGCACGGCCGCAAGCTCCCAGACCTCTTCGATGCCCATATAGGGGTGGATCGTCATGCCGGCCGCGGCGCTTGCTCTCTCGGCGAGACGCGCGCGGGTAGGCCCCTTGGTGCACGCGCGTGCAACGGCGATGGGCGGACCTACAGGCTCGGCGACCAGATGCTCCGGCGCGCCCAGCTGGAGGGTATCGTGGCAATAGGCTTCGTAGCCGGCCACGGCCGGGGTCACGGTCACATAGAGGTCGCCGTCCCCCGCCCGGAGGCGACCGCGGTGCTGGTACTCCTCGACGCCCGCGATGTCGGCGAGGAATGGAATGGCCGAGACGTCGTCGAGCTGCAGGGTCGGGTGCGGGGTATCGCCGAGGTGCCAGCGCTGCGCCTCGTACGGTACGAGCTTGGCCGCGACGTCGATGTCCGCCCCCAATCGCCGCCCCGCTAGACGCGCCTGTTCGAGATCCACGACGGCGTTGCGGGGGTGCCTGCTCACAGCACCGCTTTAGCGCAGCTGGCCCCGGGTTCCAGCGGGTTCAGTTCGGCGCAGGCGCCGGCGTGGGCGGGGCGTAGGTCTTCAGGAAGCCGTTGACGGCCGCCCAGTAGACATCGTGATCCGGGAACTTCTCCCACAGGGCGCGGGACCCGTGCTGGCCTCGCGAGGCCGGGGTGAAGAGGATCTTCTTTTCGGCGGGCGACGCGTCGAAGATCGGTTTGACCTGCGCCCTCTCTTTTTTGGAAGAGGTGACGAAGAGCGGCTGCCTGACGCGCTTGGCGAAGTTCCAGATGTAGACGGGGCTCTTTTGCTTTTCGAAGTACTCACCCGGTGCAAACGCCATCACCGCCGCTATTCCCGTTGGATGCTCGGCCGCCAAGCGAAAGACCAGTGAGGCCGAATAAGAGCTGCCCCAGACGATGATCTCGCTGGCGCCAAGCTCCTTGCGCGCATAGGCAAGCGCTGCCTTCAGATCCGCATAGGCATCGAGATAGCTACGCGCCAGTCCCATTTTCGTGGCGCGCCGATGGGTCTCGTTCTTGACTCCGTTGACCGCGCCGCCCGAGCGCTGGTCGACTGCCATCACCTGGTACCCGGCCCGGACGAGCTTCGGAGCGATCTCCCTGTACTCTCCACGGCTCCATCCGGCCTGATGAAATAGGAGGACCAGGGTCGCCGAACCACTCTTCGAGGCATAGACGTCTGCACGGCCTTGGATTCCTCCTTCCGTCGGGAAGTCGATGCTCTCGACCGCAGGGTTTGCAAGCGCCCTGCCGGCCGCCCCTTCCATCGTGGCCACCAGCACCATCATCCCCAGAGTCAAACCTCGCATCACTTTCTCCTCGTCAAAACGGTCTAGAGTCGAAGACCGAGGCGTAGCTCAGTACGGCGAAACCGGAGCTTGGGCAGCAACCGCCAAACTCGTCGACAGCGGCAGGTCTCGAGAAGACGTGCCGATGTGAATCGCGTGTTCGAGCGCCTCGAGCGCCCAGGCCGAGCTGGCGACATCGTAGTACGCGAGCTGGTTGACCGGCAGAGCGATCTCGACGGTCTGGCTTTCGCCCGCGCCGAGCATCACTTTCATGAAGCCTTTGAGCTCACGCTCGGAACGCTCCACCGCGGAGCCCGGGTAGGTCACGTAGAGTTGCACGACCTCCGCGCCCGCGGCCGACCCGGTGTTCGTGACGTCGACGCTGAATCGTACGACATCGCCGGCGACCGCAGCGGTCTGGCTGGCCTGAAGATTTTCGATGGAAAACGTGGTGTAGCTGAGGCCGAAGCCGAACGGGAACTCGGGCGTCGCGCCGTTGCGGTCCAGATACCTGTAGCCATGGAAGTAATCGTAGACCACCTCGAGCGAAACGTTGTCGAAGGGAGGCAGTTGGTCGAGCCCGGTGGGAAATGTGATTGGCAGTTTGCCCGAAGGGTTCGCAGCGCCGAACAGCAAGTCAGCGATGGCGTGGCCGCCCATTTGACCTGGGTACCAGACCATCAGAAGCGCCTCGACCTCGGAGAGCCAGTCGCCCATCGTGATCGCACCGCCACCTTCGAGGACCACGATCGTTCGAGGGTTTGCAGCTGCCGCATCCTGAATGAGGGACTCGCGTTCTGGCGACAGGTCGAGGTCGAGCCTGTCGCCAGCGCCAATCAGCCCTTCACCTTCGTCTTCGGCGGTGAGCCCGGTCACGACGATCACCGCATCGGCCGCTTCGATGGCTGCGAGGTCATCGCCATCGAGAACATCCTTCGCGATGTGCTCGATCAGCAGTGAATCGCCGACGGCCTCCTCGATGCCTTGCAAAGGAGTCACGACGAATGCGGGCCGGACGCTGCTGCTTCCCGTATCGCCGATGTTCGCGGTGTCGGCCAGCGAACCGACGACGGCGATTCGGACGAGCGTAGCCGCGTCCAGCGGAAGAGCGCCGGATGCGTTCTTGAGAAGGACCGAACCCTCGACGGCAGCCCGTTGTGCGACTTCGAGGTGGGCTGGGCTGGCGATCACGCTTTCGTCGACAGGGCTTGGTGCTTCGAGCTCGTATTCGAGCTTCTTTCGGACCATGCGCCGGACTGCATCGTCGATCACTGCTTCGGGCAGCGCGCCGGAGCTCACCTGCTCTTCGAGGTCTCGGAATACGAACGCGACGGGCATTTCGAGGTCGAGTCCGTTCCTTGCCGAGTCGGGCTTTGTCCCGAAGGTGAAGTCCGAAAGCACGAAGCCATCGAATTCCCACTCCCCCTTGAGAATCCCTCTCAACAGAGCTTCGTTTTCACCACAGAACTGCCCGTTGACCGAGTTGTAGGCGCTCATCACCGAAGCGGCGCGGCCTTCGTGCACCGCGGCGCGAAACTGGGGCAGGTAGATCTCTCGCAGCGTTCGCTGATCCAACGTTACGTTCACGTTGAAGCGTGTGTCCTCGATGCTGTTGGCGGCGTAGTGCTTTGGGTTAGCCAGCACATACCGCTGAGCGCCCTGGACGAAAGCCACGCCCATCTGCGAAAGCAGGTGGACGTCTTCGCCGTACGTTTCCTGTGAGCGCCCCCAACTTGGATGCCGGAGATTGTTGATCGCCGGCGCCAGCAGGACGTTCCCGCCAATCGCGCGAAGCTCTCGGCCCATGGCCTCGCCGACCTGACGCTCGACCTCCACGTTCCAGCTCGCGCCCCGGGCCATGGCTACCGGAAAGGCGGTCGCACCTTCGAGCACTCCGATCCCTCGGGGCCCATCGGACATCTTCAAGGGGGGGACACCGAGTCGTTCGACGCCCGGCACGTTCCAGAGCTCGTCGCCGTACGGACCCGATATGACAGTGTCGCCCGACATCTGTGCGACTTTTTCATCAAGCGTCATCTGGGCGACGAGCTCGTCGACGCGGCGTTCCAGGTCGCTGCCGACCGTGCTGCCGCTGCTGCTGCAGCCGAGAACCAACGCGAACGGGACGCAGCGAAGCCATCTGAGTTTCATCGCGACCGAGCGTACCCGATCCAGCCTTGCTGACAAGATGCGCCGGGCCGCCAGTTGGCGCCTGCGCTCGTTCAGGTCACTCTCTTCGGGAATCCAGCTCGGAGCCCGGAGACTGGAATGGCCCGACAGTAACGCTGCCCCGCGACGATTCCAGACGCGCCATGCACCAAGAAACCATCAACGGCATCGTGACCCTCGTCGCGCTCGGCGCAGGTTCGCAGTGGATCGCATGGCGCTTGAGGATTCCATCCATTTTGGTGCTGCTCGCGGCCGGCTTCATTGCGGGGCCGGTGACGGGCTTTTTCAAGCCGGACCAGGTTCTCGGCTCGCTCGTATTCCCTTTCGTTTCGCTGGCAGCGGCAGTGGTTCTTTTCGAAGGCGGGCTCACCGCGAGTTGGGAGGAGATCAAGGGCGTCGCCACTCCGGTTCGACGATTGATCGTGCTGGGCATTCCAATCACTTGGGCAATTCTTTCGGCGGCGGGCCACCATCTTCTCGGCCTACGGGTCGAGCTCGCCCTGCTTCTGGGAGCGATACTCGTCGTCACCGGTCCAACGGTCATCGGTCCTTTGCTGCGTCATGCGCGTCCACGAGGGTCGGTAGGCTCGGTTCTGAAGCTCGAAGGCATCATCAACGACCCTATCGGAGCGATTTTGGCGGTACTCGTTTTTCAAGGGATCCGCGCGGAGGAGATCGAGCGCGCATTTACGGTGGTGAGCGCCGGGATCTTGCGAGCAGCCCTGCTCAGCGTGTTGCTGGGTTTGCTCGCCGCGTATCTCTTCGTGAGGTTTCGCGAACGCGATGTGCTGCCTGAGTTCCTCCACAATGCGGTCGTTCTTCCCTGCGCGCTCGTCGTGTATGCAGGCGCAAACCAAATCCAAGAGGAATCCGGGTTGCTGGCGGTCACCGTCATGGGCATCGCCTTGGCTTCCCAGAAACGGGTGAGCATGGAGCAGAGCTTGGAATTCACCGAGCATGTTCGAATTCTCCTGATTTCTACGCTCTTCATCCTGCTTACCGCGCGAATGGACCTCGGTGATGTCACCGGGCTTCCGGTCGCGACCTTGGCTTTTGTCGCGGTGGTCATCTTCGTCGCTCGTCCGGCCTCGGTGTTCCTTTCGACCGTTCGCTCCGGCGTTGCCATTCGCGAGCGCATCTTCCTCGGCGCGATGGCGCCTCGCGGGGTCGTCGCAGCCGCTGTTTCCTCGCTCTTTGCTCTCGAGCTCGTCGAGTCTGGCTACGAGGAAGCGTCCATTCTCATGCCGGTTACCTTCGCGGTGATCGCGCTCACCGTCCTGACCTCGGGTCTTTCGGCCGTTCCCTTGCTCAAAACGCTTGGGCTCGCGCAGAAAAAGCCGCAGGGCGTGCTCATCGTCGGCGCCGATCGCGTGGGTCGAACGATTGCGCAGGCCTTGGCGCAGCACGGCTTCCCGGCACTCCTGGTCGACTCCGATCCGGGCAAGGTCGAAGAGGCGAGGGCTCTCGGCCTCGAGGTGGTGAAAGGCGAGGTGCTCTCTCGCCGTGTCCTTCGAGGCCTGGACTTGGACGGAATCGGCCATCTCGTTGCGGTGACCCCGAACGACGACGTGAACACCCTGGCGGCCGCGCACTTCTCGAGGCTGTTCGGAGCGGCCAACGTGCACCAGATTCAACCGAGCAGCCAGCGCGGGCGTCCCATGCCGGGCTATGCGAGCGAGCTCACGGCGAGAACATTTGCGGGCGGGGCGACCCTCGGCAAGCTGCAGGCGTTGGCCAAATCGGGGGCCTCGGTGACGGTCACGCCGGTCGAGGAGACGCCGACCCTGGAACGAATGCGAGAGCAGCTCGGAGCAGACACGGTCCCTTTGTTTGCGGTGAGCAATGACGGCGAGTTGAGCTTCATCCAATCAGACGCTCCGCTGCCAAGCGCTGCCAAGCTCGTTTTGCTGACGCCGCCGTGAGCGTGCTCGCCCAAGGCGGCGTCAAGGAAGTCGCGCTGCGTGCTTCTTGAACTCGATGCGCGCTACCGTACGCCGGTGTACTTCGTCCGGCCCGTCGGCAAGGCGCAGCGTTCTGCTCTGGGCCCAAGTTTCAGCCAGGCCGAAGTCTGTGGTGACACCTCCGCCACCGTGCGCCTGAACGGCGTCGTCCAGGACCGCGAGCGCGGTCAGCGGCGCCTTCACTTTGATCATGGCGATTTCGGCGCGCGCGGCCTTGTTCCCGACCTTGTCCATCATATCGGCCGCCTTGAGTGTCAAAAGGCGAGCACATTCGATGTCGATTCGAGCGTCGGCGACCCGCTCTTCCCAGATGGACTGCTCATGGATCTTCTTCCCGAACGCCGTTCGGTTCATCAAGCGCACACACATTTTTTCGAGCGCGCGCTCGGCTACTCCGATGAGGCGCATGCAGTGGTGAATTCGCCCGGGCCCTAGACGCCCCTGCGCGATTTCGAAACCGCGGCCTTCACCGAGCAGCATGCTGCTCGCCGGAACTCGAACGTTCTCGAACAGGACCTCGCCGTGCCCGTGGGGCGCGTCGTCGAACCCGTAGACCGGGAGATAGCGCTCGACCGTCACGCCCTTCGCGTCGCGGGGAACGAGGATCATGCTCTGCTGGAGGTGTGACGAAGCGCTTGGATCGCTTTTGCCCATCACGATCATGACCTTGCAGCGCTTGTCCATGATGCCGGACGTCCACCACTTCCGGCCGTTGATGACATACTCGTCGCCTTCGCGGCGGATCTCGGTGCTGATGTTGGTCGCATCCGAGGAGGCCACCTCCGGCTCGGTCATGGCAAACGCCGAGCGAATGCGACCCGCGAGCAAGGGCTCCAGCCACTCCTGTTTTTGCGCCTCCGTGCCGTAGCGGTCGAGCACTTCCATGTTTCCCGTATCCGGAGCCGCGCAGTTGAAGACCTCCGGCGCGAAAGCGACGCGTCCCATGATTTCGCAAAGCGGAGCGTACTCGAGGTTGCTGAGCCCCGCGCCGCGATCGCTTTCGGGCAAAAAGAGATTCCACAGGCCCGCAGCCTTCGCTTTGTTCTTGAGCTCCTCGATCAGGGGCGGCGTGTTCCACCGATCTGCCAGCGAAGCGTGCTGTTCGCGCACCGCTGCCTCGTTTGGATAGATCTCAGCATCCATAAACGCTTGGAGGCGAGAAATGAGGTCCTGTGTCTTGTCGCTGTAGGTAAAATCCATGACGGTCCCTCAACTAGTCGACTGCCAACACGACTTTGCCGCGGGCTCGTTTGGTTTCCATGAACCGATGCGCTTCGGCGACATCAGAGATCGGGAATGAGCGGTCGACCACCACTCGGAGGCGGCCAGCCTCGATTTGCTGGCGCAGCCAGTCGAGCTGATCGCGCCGGGATTTCACGATCACCAGCTTGGCTCGCTTACGGCGTACGAAGCTCCTGGCGACGTCTTTGAAGATGCGGGCGCTGGGGATGGTGTTGACGTAGGTGCCTCGCTCCGAGAGCAGCTTTCTCAAGTCGTCGAAGCAGTAGTTGCCAAACACGTCGAAGATCACGTCGAACTGCTCATCGAGATCGACGAGCTCGGTTTTCGTGTAGTCGACGATGCTGTCGGCCCCGAGCTCCGTCACGAGATCGACGTTTCGATGACTGCAAACCGCGGTGACCTGCGCCCCCAGGATTTTGGCGATCTGCACCGCGAACACCCCAACACCCCCTGAAGCGCCGTTGATGAGAACGCTTTGGCCTGCCTTCAACCCCGCATCGTCGCGCAGGGCCTGAAGTGCCGTCTGCGCAGCTAGGGGAACGGCGGCTGCGACCGCCAGCTCTACGGAACTAGGCGCCTTGGCGAGCTGCTGGCAATCGACGGCGGCATACTCCGCGTAGGCACGCCCCGCGAAGTCATTGATCATGCCGTAGACGAGGTCGCCTTTCGTCAAATCCGCCCCAGGCCCGGCCTCGACGACTTCGCCGGCGATGTCATGACCGACGATCAGCGGGAACTTCTTACCTGTCGCAATTTGGAACTTACCCTTGCGAACGATCACGTCTTTGGGGTTCACTCCTATGAAGCGCGTGCGGACCAGGACTTGACCGCGTGTCGGAACCGGGCGAGGGACCGTGGTGAGCCGCAGCACTTCCGGGCCGCCGTAGCGGTCGATGACCACCGCGCGCATGGTCTCGCTCGGATGGATGTGCTTCCCGTACTGCGGCAGCCCACTCATTTGCCAGTGAACCGGTAGAGGAAGAGCCCGGAGAGAATCTTTGGCTGAAAAAAGGTGCTCTTCTCGGGCATGACGACGTCGGGGTCTTCGAGACCGGCGTCGGCCACGGCCATGAGCTCGTCGAGGCTCACTGGGTGCAGCGCGATGGCCATGTCGTAGTCGCCGCGGTCGACGGCGGCTTTCATTTCGTCCAGGGCGGACTCCGAATAGTAGTCGAAATGAGCCGGGTCGACGACCATGTCGTGGGTGAGCCCGAGCTTCGGATAGAGCTCACGTTCGAGGATCGCGCAGTCGAGCCGCCCCACGACGTCACTTGGAACCTCTTGCGCATCGAGCTCGAAACAGCCGTCCTTGGTATAGATGCAGAAGCTGTGCTTTTTGGGCGTGTGGAATGAGTCCACGGGCCTCAACGCCAGCTCGCCCGCGATCTCCGAGAAGGGACGAACGCCGTTGATGACTCGATTGTAGGCCTGAATCACCGCTTCTTCCGTCACGTAGCAAAGGAAGTGACTCTGCTCGTTCAAGAGGCTCGCGTGGTAACGATGGTGACCGTCGGCGATGTACAGAGGCTCGGCTGCGAGCGCAGCTTGGAGCGCGCGCCCCGTCTCGCTCGCCTCGGGCACACGCCAGATCTTGTTCTGAATGCCCTCGAGCTCGCTGAAACCGCCGAAGCTGCTGGCGAAGTCGTAGATCGGAGCCGTCTCCCGTTTCGCCCGGTCCAAAATCGACGCGATGGGCGCCCGCGTCAGAACGAACACCGGCCCGATGTGTAGACCCGTAGCGCGCCGCATGGCGATCCGACCTTTGACCTTGTCGTCGAAGGTCTTCTCGTGGCGAATGACTTGCTTCGCTTCGTACGGGGAAACCTCTGCCGCAGCGAAGACGCCCGTCCGCCGCCCCTCTTCCCAAGTCTGCTCGTACACGTAGTACGCTGGTTCGGGGTCTTCGAGCAGCGCCCCGTTCGCGAGGAGACGATCTCGCGCCGCTCCCGGCTCCGGCCCCAAGATGATGTGGAAGAGCGAGCTTGGCTCTCCTTCGAGCAGCTTTTCGAGTGCTGTGCCTGGCTTGATCACGTCGTAGGGTGGGGACGCGATGCTCGACACGTGGGACGGGTCCGGGCGTAAGCCGGTGAGTCCGATCGTAGCGACCATGATTGCTCCTTAGGGGCTTGCGGATCGCATATTGCCCCTGGAAGTCAAGAGCCCCGAGAGCCGGGTTTCGCCTCCGCGTGCGTGAGCGTTCCGAGGTCCCCGTCGAGTGTGACCAAGTCACCGGTCTGAATCTGGCTCGTTGCGACGCGGAGGTTCACGACTGCCGGCAGGCCGTATTCCCGTGCGACGACCGCGCCGTGCGAAACGGCGCTCCCGACGTCCGTAGCGAGTCCGGCGATCAGGCTGAAGTACGGCGTCCAGCCAACATCGGTGATCGGTGCGATCAGGATCTCACCCGCCTCTAGTGCTGCGGCCTGCTCGAGGGTCTCGACGACGCGGGCTCGCCCGGTGACCTTCCCGCGGCTCACCGGTTTGCCTACGAGCGCACGGTCGCCGCCGGTGGCCGGCCCGAGCTTTAGCGGATCGGGTCGATCGCGGAACACTTCGGCGAAGTGCAGCGGCATCTGGTAGTCGATGACTCTTCGCCTCGATACCGCGACGCCCGAAAGCTCGCGCCGCCCACGGAGAAGCTCACCGAGCTCTTGATGCGTCAGGAAGAAGACCGCGTCCGGGTCGGGCAACCAGCCCTCCTGGGTCAGCTGCAAGCCAAGCGCCCGGTACGCATGCTTGAACGCCGTCGTCACCGCAACCAGCGCGGACTTGGTGTGCTCGCGCGTCCGAATGGCCGCGTGCGCCAAGGGAAGGAGTCGTCGAAGGATTGGATGGTCCTGTCCTGCGCGCTGCGTCCGGGTCGGGATTCGGTGGCGCGCGCCGAGCTCCAGGCGAGCCCGCAGGCCGGACTGCAGAGATGCGATCAAGGGAGCCGGATCGACAGCCCATTCCTTTTGACGCAGCTCGAGCTCTCTGACCGCGCGATGACCGTGCCGGTCGAGGTACCGTCTGAACTCATCGCTAGCCTCGCCCGCACCGCTCGAGCAAATCCAGGCCAGTGCGGCCACCGGATCAGCCGCGGCGAAGGCCTCCTTCACGCCTTCCTGCACGAGCAGCAAATCAATGAGCCGCTCCACGCCTTCGGCGATGTCCGCACTCTCGACGTCCTTTGCTCCTGCGAGCATGTCTGCGACTTCGGCATGATGCTCCTGCGTCGGCTCCTCTCCCTTCGCCAAAATGCCGAGCAAGATGGGGCTGAGCGCGCCGGCCGAGGAGGAAGACAGCAGATGAAGCTCGTACGCTCGCCAGACTTGCGGAAGGTTTTCGTCGATCGCGCGGTACAATTGCCTCGCTGTGCCCAGCTTGCGCAGCTCGAGGCCTGCAGCGAGCGCGTCTAGATCGCTCCGATGCTTGGACGCGGAGACCAGGAGGGAGAAGTAGCGTGCTCCGTTGAGCGCTCGCCGCCACGCCGGTTCGGGCTCCGGTTCGATGACCTCTTCGATGTCTCTGCCGCAAAGCGCAATGCACATCTGGCTCTTGGTCGACCCGGCCACCGCGGACGCGAGCTCGGACAATCTCGACAGGTTCAAGAACAGGTGTCCGTAGTACATCCCCACGTAGCGGAGGCCTTCACCGTGCGGCACCTTGGCCCCCATTCGCCGGTAGGCTCGCTGCATACCGAGGTCGATGCCCCGCGCAGTCACGGAGAAGGTCAGCGGGGTGACCGCGCCGGGCATCATCTCTCCGATGTTGCACCAGGTATAGACGTCGTCGGGATTTGGTTTGGTGTCCAGCTCGTTTGGGTCTGCCGGAAGCTGCGTGATCGGACGGGCCTGAAGCCATCGAAGGCCTCCGGCCCGGTCGATGGCCCACTCGATGTCGAGAGGCGCGCCGTACTGCTGCTCGGCCACAAGGGCCTCGTCGACCAGTCGAGTGAGCTCCGCATCGCTCAAAACCGGCTCGTTGCCCTGCAGCTCGCGCTCGATCACCGATCCATCACGCGCGATCAGCCAATGGTCGGGCGCAGCGCGCCCGCTTACGAGAGCGTCACCCAGCCCCGACACGGCATCGACGACGATCCTGTCGCGCCGAGCGTTGACCGGATGCGCTGTAAAGAGCACACCGGCGGACCGCGCGTCGACCATCTGTTGGACGACGATGTTCATCTCAGCTTCACGCTGGTCTGTCTGTGCATCGCGGTACGCGAGCGCCCGCGCGTTCTCCAACGACCGAAGACAATCCTCGATGGCTGCGCGAAGAGCCTCGGTCCCCTCGACGTTCAGAACCGTTTCATACTGTCCGGCGAACGAGGCGCTCCCGGAGTCTTCCCCGGCGGCCGACGAACGAACAGCCACTTTTCCCGCTCCAATTCGGGCGTAGTGCTCGTCGAGGTCGTCTGGGAGACGGCCAGAGCTGGCGCCCAGAACGACGAAGCCCGAAGGGACATCAAACCCTTGGGCCAGCAGGCGAGCCAGCCCCTCTGCCTTGCCACCTACGGCCTCGTCGGAAATCGCTTCGAGCGGGATGCAGCGCGGCTCGGTCATGCGGTCTTCGAACGGCTTCGCAATTGCTGGATGACCTCGGACGCGCAGTCCCGTGGGAGTGGGAACGGCGACGCAAAGCCGAGCCTCTCCACCAGAGCGCCGTAGCGTCCGTGCAAAATCTCGGCGACTTGGTTTGGCGTGCCCACGGCGGCGATTCGGACCAGAAGCCCATCGTCGATCAGCTTGGCCATCTCGTGCCATCGGCCCTCCTTGGTGAGCCGGCGAAGCTCCGGCTGCAGCTCGCCATAGCCCTCGGCCTCGAGCACGGTCCGATACGCAGGCGTCGATGCATAAAAAGCGACCTGATTTCGCGCCATCGCCTTGGCGCTCTCGAACGCTGCTTCGTTCTTGCCGGTCACGATCAGCACCTGCGCACAGAGGGTGAAGTCCGAAAGCTCCCGCCCCGATGCGGCCAAGCCTCTCGTCAGGCTCGGCAGCATCACGTCTTGTAGCGAGCGTTCGGTGTGGAAGGGATGCAAGAGCATCCCGTCGGCGACTTCGCCAGCCGCTTCGGTCATCTTCGGCCCCACGCCACCGAGATAGATCGGCGGCGCGCCGCCCTTGGCCGGACCCGGATTGAAGATCGGCGGCATCAACGTGTGCGTGTAGAACTCCCCGCGGAAGTCGAGCTTCTCGTTGTCGTTCCAGCTCGCGAGAATTGCCCGAAGCGCCTGTACGAACTCCTTCATGCGCGACACCGGCTTGCCCCAGGGCATGCCGTAGCGCGCCTCGATGTGCGGCTTGATCTGCGAGCCGAGCCCGAGCCACAGGCGCCCGCCTGAGAACTGCTGCAGGTCGTGTGCCAGGTTCGCAACGGTCATCGGGGTGCGCGCAAAGGCAATGGCGAGCCCGGTGCCGACCTCGAGCTTCGAGTGCTCGGCCGCGAGCACTAGCGGCATGAACGGTTCGTGCGGCCCTTCGAAGGTGAAGCATCCGTCGAAGCCGGTCTCCTCGAGCTCGCGAACCCGCGCGGCGACCTGCTTCATGTCGGTGACCAGCAATCCGGCGTCGATCTTCATTCGCTTGCGTTCCTGAGCAGACAGGCTCGTCGCATGAATCGCACGAGAATGTCAAGGCGAGCAGGCTCTTGAAACCTCCTCTCAAACGGTTTACCTCCAGGCTCGGAGGCAATCGATGACCGAACGAACCGGGCTGCTCCCATTTTGGAAAAACTACGATCGTAAGCTCTATCTCAAAGCCGCAATTCTCGCCGATGAGCTGGGCTACGATTCGTTCTGGATTCCCGAGGCCTGGGGCTACGAGATCTTCTCGCTCCTGACGGAAATCGCGGTGCACACCAAGCAAATCAAGATCGGCACCGGCATCGTCAACTGCTTTAGCCGCTCGCCCGGGCTCATGGCGATGAACGCGGCCACGGTCGACGAGATCAGCGACGGCCGTCTCATCCTCGGCATGGGTACCAGTGGCAAGCGCGTCATCGAGGGGTTTCATGCACGCCCGTTCGACAAGCCGCTGACGCAGCTCCGTGATGTGATCCGAGTGACCAAGACCCTGTTGTCCGGAAAGCGGCTCACCGAGAGCGGCGCGAAGCTCAACGAATACCGACCCTTCGAGCTTGCGATAAAACCAGTTCGCGCCGATGTGCCGATCTACGTCGCGGCGCTCAAGCAGAAGTCGATCACGTCGATCGGCGAGCTCGCCGACGGCTGGATTCCGACGTTCTGGCCTTACGCGAAGCTCGATCAGGGCCATGCATGGATCGCCGAAGGCGCAGCGAAGTCCGGGCGCGACCCGAGCGAAATCACCACGGCGCCGTTCACGACCGTCATCCCGCTCGGCGAGGCTGGCATCCGCGAGGCCCGACAGATCATCTCCTTCTACATTGGCGGCATGGGCGACTATTACAAAGAGCTTCTCAGCGGTTTTGGATTCGCAGACGAGTGCAAGCGGGTGGACGAGCTCTACAGCGACAAGAAGACCCGGTCGCAGGCGCCCGATGCGGTGACCGAGGAGATGATCGAAGCGCTCAGCATCGCGGGCGACCCCCAGCACTGTATTTCGGAGTTGAAGCGCCGGCGTGAATACGGAATCGACCTGCCGATCCTCAATCTCCCATCGAATCTGCCCTGGGAAATGATCGAGATGTTCATCCGTACGATGGCGCCTTCGCGTTAGGGCTCGTCGGCCTCAGGTGCCGGCCGTTCGGCGCTTTCGCGTCGCGTCGGCGAGGCCTTCGAGGACTGGAACGGTGACCTCCCAACTCATGCAGGCGTCGGTGATGCTCTGTCCGTACTGAAGCTCGGCGCCTGGCTTGTTGTCCTGGCGCCCGCCGACCAGAAAGCTCTCGAGCATCACCCCGAACACCTTGGTGCTGCCTTCGGCGAGCTGCTGTCCGATCGCGCTTGCAACACCGGCCTGCCTCTGGTGGTCTTTTTGGCTGTTGGCGTGACTGCAGTCGACCATGAGCCGACCTTCGAGCCCAGCCGCCTCCAGCATCTCGACGGTACTGGCTACGTGCTCTGGCTCGTAGTTCGGCTTGCCCGCGCCTCCGCGCAGGATGACGTGGCAATCCAGATTGCCCTTGGTCGCAACGATCGCGGTGAGGCCCTGCTTGGTGACCGACAGAAAATGATGCGGGTTACGCGCGGCCCTGACCGCCTCGACGGCGATCAGCACCGTCCCGCGTGTCCCGTTCTTGAAGCCTACGGGCATCGAAAGGCCGCTGGCCAGCTCGCGATGAACCTGGCTTTCGGTCGTTCGTGCTCCGATCGCTCCCCAAGAAACGAGGTCGGCGACGAACTGCGGCGAAATCGGGTCGAGGAACTCCGTGCCGGTCGGCAGGCCCATCTCCGCAAGCGTGCTCAGCAAGCCGCGCGCGATCCGGAGCCCGTGGTTGATGTCGAAGCTTCCATCGAGCTTGGGATCGTTGATCAGCCCCTTCCAGCCCACGGTCGTACGTGGCTTCTCGAAGTAGGTTCGCATGACGATGACGAGGTCTCCGGCGTGCTCCTCGCGCAGCGCCTTGAGGCGCTCGGCGTACTCGAGCGCGGCGTCGGCGTCGTGAATCGAGCAGGGGCCGACGACGACCAGCAGTCGGTCATCCCTGCCGTGGACGATGTCGCTTATCTCGTTGCGCACGGTCGCGATCCGCGTGATGGCCTCGTCCCCGGGATGGATCTCTTCCATCAAGATGGCGGGTGGGATCAGCGGGCGAAGGCCATCAATCCGTACGTCGTCGGTAGGTGGGCGAAACATGAGAGCGGCACTTCTAGCATGGAAGGGCGGCTGCGTCTCGCTCGCCCTTGCCGACGCATGCTGTGCTACATGGCGACCTCGTGGCTGCGTTCGTTCGGCTCTTCCCCCTTTGGGTGACCCTTGGTGCGCTCGCGGCGCTCATCTATCCGCCGGCGTTCAACTGGTTTCTCGACTACGGGCTCATCACGCCTGGGCTGCAGATCATCATGCTCGGCATGGGGCTCACGCTCGAGCTTTCCGATTTCACCCGCGTCTTTCGTTCGCCTGCGCCCACCCTTTGGGGGGTGCTCTTGCAGTATACCGTGATGCCGTTGCTCGGCTGGGGCGTGGGTTATCTGTTCCAGCTTCCCACCGCTTTCGCGGTTGGTTTGGTGTTGGTCTGCTGTTGTCCCGGCGGGACGGCTTCCAACGTGATCGCGTACCTGGCCAAGGCCGACGTCGCGCTCTCGGTTTCGATGACCGCACTGTCGACCATGCTCGCGGCCGCCTGCACGCCGCTTCTCACTACGTGGATCGTCGGCAGCCGTGTCGATGTCGACGGCGGGGCCCTGTTTCTCAGCACCGCAAAGGTGGTCCTGCTTCCGGTTGGGCTGGGTCTTTTCATGCGGCGCTACGCCCCCAAGCTCACCGCGAGGCTCTTGCCGGTCGCACCCGCCGCTGCTGTGCTGATGATCGTCCTGATCGTGTCGGCGATCCTCGGTGCACGAAAAGATGCGGTGCTCGAATTTGGTCTGCAGCTGCTCGCCGCTGTCATCACGGCGCATGGTCTGGGCTTCTTTCTCGGATACCTGTTCGGCGGCCTGAGCGGGGGCTTTGGAACCGTCGCGCGAACGACCTCGATCGAGGTCGGGATGCAGAACTCCGGCCTGGGTGCGGTCCTTGCGCAGGCCCACTTCGCCAACCCACTGACTGCAATCCCGAGCGCGATGTCGGCGATCACCCATTGCATCCTCGGCAGCGCGCTTGCCGCCTTTTGGTCTCGACGCGCCGCCTAGGGCGGAGCCGCGGGGCCGCACGAGCCGCCGAGGGAAGGTTCGCTAACGTCTAGCCGGCGTGGAAGGACTCGCCGCAGCCGCAGTCACCGGTGGCATTTGGATTCTTCCACTTGAACCCGTAGCTCATCAGGCTCTGCTCCCAATCGAGCACGGCCCCTGCCAAAAACTCGATGCTTCGATTGTCGACTACCACCTTGAGGCCGTCGAACTCGAACACCAGGTCCTTGTTGGGGCGGACCTTCTTAGCAAAGTCGTACACATAGTAGTACCCGGAGCAGCCGCCGCCTTTGACTCCGAGCCGCAACCCTTCGACGGGCTCGCCAGAGTCGGCGATCTTCGCCTTCGCCATCTCGACGGCTTTGGGGGTCAGCGTGATGCTCTTCGCTTCGCTCATCTTTCTTTATGTAGGGCGGAACGCCGCGGTTCGCCAGGTTCGGGGCCCTGCTACCAGTCGACCGGCTTTCCGCTGGACCTTCTCGCCCAAAGAGGGGAGCGCTCTCGGAGCTGGCTGACGGTTTCCACCACAGCGTCGGCGACGGTGTCCACCTCTGCCTGGGTCGTGTGCCGCCCAAGCCCGAATCGAACCGACGCAGCGCTCAGGGCTTTCGGAACGCCCATGGCCTCGAGCACGTAGCTTGGCCCTTCGACCGCGCTACTGCATGCGGCACCGCTCGAAACGGAGACGATCCCGCTCAGCTCCAGAAGCAGTCTGGGCCCATCGACATAGCCGAACGACAGATTCAGATTTCCCGGATGACGCGGGCTCGCGGCGCCGTTCAAACGGACTTCTTCGAGCTCGCCCAACAAGCGATTGCTCAAGGCGTCCCGCAGGGAGGCGAGCCGTGTCGCCTCGGCTTTGCCCTCCTCTTGCATGATGGTTGCCGCGGCGCCGAAACCGACGATGCCGGGCACATTGAGGGTGCCGGAGCGCAGACCGCTCTCGTGACCACCTCCGTGCATCTGCGCCGCGAGCATCCCGCGCGTTTGCACGAGCTGCCGTACGTAGAGAGCGCCGACGCCCTTGGGCCCGTACATCTTGTGTGCGGACAAGCTCGCCAAGTCGACCTGCAGGTCTTCCACAGAAAAGGGCAAATAGCCGATCCCTTGAGCTGCGTCGCAATGGAACAAGACACCTCGCGCCCGCGCCAGCGCGCCGATCTCGGCGAGCGGCTGCACGACGCCGACCTCGTTGTTGGCAAGCATGACGCTGAGCAAGACCGTCTGGTCGGTGAGCGCGTCCGCGACGGCCTCGGGCGCGACCAGACCCTCGGGGCTCACCTCGAGGCGGGTCACCTCCCAGCCTTCGCGTTCGAGAGCGGCGCAGCTATCGAGGACCGCCTTGTGCTCGGTGCGAACCGTGACGATGTGCTTGCCATCGGCCTCGCGTGCTTTGGCGACCCCGTGGATCGTCAAGTTGTCACTCTCGGTGCCGCCCGATGTGAAGATCAGCTCTCCCGGCTTAGCCCCAATCAGGCTGGCGACCTCGTTCCGGGCAAGCTCGACGGCATCCCGGGCGGCCCTGCCATGGGCGTGAGCCCGGCTTGCCGCATTCCCGAACTGGTCCACGAAATACGGCACCATGGCTGCGAGGACCCGCTCGTCGACCGGGGTCGTCGCGTGGTGGTCCATATAAATCGGTGCGCCGGCCATGGGTTTGAAGCGTAGCGCCGACCATGTGCGCCTCCAATGGGTTGATCTATGCTTTCCCCATGGCAGGAGCGAGCATTTTTTGCGCAACCGATCTGACCTCAGCGGGCCCTCGAACCGTCGATCTCGCGATCGCGGCCGCCAAGGCCTTCGGCGTACGCATCGACCTGATTCACGTCGTCGATGACTCGGATTCTTGGTGGCCCGAGGGGCCTGAATTCCAAGCTGCGGCCGACGCCGCGCGGGCAGACGCTTCGCAATATGAGGCCGTCCTCGGCGCCGAGCTTCAAAAGGAGCGCGATCGTTGCGTCGCGGCCGGTGTCGAGTGCGAAGCATTCGTCGTTCGCGGAAGGCCATGGCGGCTGATTCCGGAGATGGCCGGCGAGCGCGGGGCGTTCCTCATCGTCATCGGCGCCTTTGGGTCGAGCGGATCTCGCTCGGTCGACGGACGAGGCACCAGCGAGCTCGTTCTCGGCTCAACCGTCGAGCGCGTGGTCCGTGCAGCGGCCTGCCCGGTCTTCGTCGCGACTGGAAACGATCCGATTCCCGAAGCGCTAGCAGGGACGACTTGGTTCGTCGGGACCGACTTTTCCGACTCTTCGTTGGCTGCCGTCACTTGGGCGAAGCGCGCGGCTGCGCGCTTGCATGGCGAGCTACACATCGCCAACGTCGTGATCCCCGCTGGCGGCGAGGACAAACCCGACGAAGAGCGCACCTGGCGCCAAGTCCTGCGCGACCAAAGCAAGCTCGAAGCCGGCGAAAAGCTAGGGGCCTACATCGAAGAGCACGCACCTGGTGCGCAGCCTCACCAAGTGGTTTCGGCCGATTATGCTTCGCATGCGATGTGCAAGGCGGCGCAGGAGGTGCAGGCCGACATCATGGTCGTCGGCACGCACAGGCAGGGTGTTTTGGGCCGACTG
>CAJIBW010000239.1_pt1 | contig 20551 bp, 11 predicted proteins | sample 9199441 | NCBI WGS metagenome assembly CAJIBW01 (sample SAMEA7708313, study PRJEB35096) | sediment metagenome | biome: marine neritic benthic zone biome [ENVO:01000025]; feature: sediment [ENVO:00002007]; material: shallow marine sediment [ENVO:03000034] sea grass bed [ENVO_01000059] ... | reverse complement strand
GTCGGCGTCGGTGCATGTATCCCAGAAACACTGCTCGACGCAGTGCCCTGCCGTGAGGACCACCGTCGGTGCGATCAGAACGCCGGTGCACCATGCGCCGGAGAACAGCGACTCTGGCTCGAACCCCTCCCTTGCCCGCTCCTCGCTCAGCAAGGCGACCGCCACCGTTCCGAGCGCCTCGCCCTCCCCCGTTGGCTCCCCGTTGACGATGTGCTCTCGACGGGACCCCACCTCATCGGCATGTGCGATCGCAACGCTCGCCGCGAGAAGCGCACTGTGAACTAGGATGAAGAATACTAGTCGGATAAGCGATCGTAGCAGCGGCTCGCGGAGGCGTACAACGCCAGTGCCAGCGTCGGTGTCCTAGCCTCTCAGGCCAAACGTATCAGTCCGTGGTCTCTTCTTCCGCCGGCTCTTCCGTAGCGGCCTCTTCGGCCTCCGCGGGCGCCTCTTGGTCGCCCTCGTCCGTGCTCGCGGCGATTGCAAACGCTCCAAGCTTGTCCTTCAGGGCGTCGCCGAGGGTCGCCTGCGCTCCGCCGAGGCTTGGGCCGACCTTGCGCGGTGCCACGCGCCTCTGGGCTTCCTCCGGACGCGCGACCTGGTTCACGTCCTGGCCCTCCGCGGCGCGGAGTGAGAGCGTGATGGTGCGTTCTTCGTCGTCTAGTCGAATGACCTGGGCCTTGACGATGTCGCCGGTCTTGACGATCTCGGTCGGCTCCTGGCTGAGGTCGGCGCTGATCTCGCCGCGGGGAATCACACCTTCGACGCCGCGCTCGAGCTCGACGTGAATGCCGTACTCGTCCGCGCCGGTCGAGCGAACCTCGATGACGGTGCCCTCGGGGTAGCGCTCGGGCACGAAGCTCCAGGGGTCCTCGTAGAGCTGCTTGATTCCCAAGCTGACCTTGCGGTCATCGTGGTTGATCGAAAGGATGATCGCTTCGACCTCATCGCCCTTGCGGTAGATGTCGGCCGGGTTGTTGATGCGCTGGGTCCAGCTGAGGTCCGACTTGTGAACCATGCCGTCGACGCCGTCCTCGATGCCGACGAATACGCCGTAATCGGTGATGGAACGCACGCGGCCCTGGATGATGTCGCCTGGATTGTACTTCTGCGTGAAGACCGTCCAGGGGTCGGGCTCGAGCTGCTTCAGGCCCAGGCTGATCCGCTTGTTCTGAGCGTCGAGATCCAGAACGACGCATTCGACCTCTTGGCCGACCTCGAGCACCTTCGATGGATGCTTCGGCTTGGCCCAGGTCATCTCGCTGACGTGGATGAGACCTTCGACCCCCTGCTCGAGCTCGATGAAGGCGCCATAGTCGGTGAGCGACACGACCTTGCCCTTGACCTTCTTGCCGGCGACGTAGTGATCGGTCGCCACGTTCCACGGGTCCTCCATGGTCTGCTTGAGGCCGAGCGACACGCGCTCGGTGTCGGCGTTGTATTTGAGCACCTTGACGGTGACCTCATCGCCGACTTCGAAGACCTCGGACGGGTGATTCACGCGCCCCCAGCTCATGTCGGTGATGTGCAGCAGGCCGTCGATGCCGCCGAGGTCCACGAACGCACCGTACTCGGTGATGTTCTTGATCGTGCCGGTGACGATTTGATCTTCTTGCAGGTTCTCGAGGGTCGCTTCCTTGAGGCGGTCGCGCTCCTTCTCGAGAAGGACGCGACGCGAGAGCACGATGTTGCCGCGCTTCTTGTTGAACTTGATGACCTTGAACTGAAAGGTCTGGCCGAGGAGGCGATCCAGGTTGCGAACCGGCCGGAGGTCGACCTGTGAGCCCGGAAGGAAAGCCTTCACACCACCGCGGATGGTGACGGCGAGGCCGCCCTTGACCCGCTGGGTGATGGTGCCTTCGATGAGCTCGTCGCGCTCGCATGCGGCGCTGATTTCATCCCAGACTTTGAGCTTGTCGGCCTTCTCCTTGGAGAGCATCACGAGGCCGTCTTCGTTCTCCTTGGATTCGATCAGCACATCGACGGAATCGCCGGCAGTCGCCGAGATGTTTCCTTCTGCGTTGATGAACTCGTGGAGCGAGATGACGCCTTCGGACTTGTACCCTATGTCGACGACGACCGAGTCTTTGCCGACTTTTAGGATCGTCCCGGCGACGATGTCGCCTTCGCGAAGTGAGTCTGTTCGAGTGGCCGAGGCTTCAAAAAGAGCGGCGAAGCTATCGGGTTCGGGGTTTTCGTTTTGGATTTGTGTGGTTTCGGTCATGGAATATTCGCTGCTTCCGGTGCGTTCCTCAGGGCGCGGCACGGATGGCCGACCCTCCGAAGACCCCCGGAAATGCAGGGGAGTGCGTGGGTAGCAGGGGAGTTTGGGGGTGTCAATTGCAGGCCTGGACGAGCTCGAGCACGTGTTGGACCACCGATTCGAGGTCGAGGCTCGTGCTGTCGAGAATCACCGCGTCCTCGGCGGGGCGCAGAGGGGCGATGGCCCGCGTGGAGTCCGCCTCGTCGCGGGACCTGATTTTTGCCAGGATTTGGTCGTAGTCGGCCTCGGTGCCTCGGTCCCGCAGGTCCGCGACTCGACGCTTCGCTCGCTCTTCGGCGGAGGCTGTCAGAAAGAGCTTCACCTCAGCGTCCGGAAAGACCACGGTGCCGATGTCGCGCCCTTCGAGCACCACGCCACCCTCGCGGCCGAGATCGCGCTGCATTTGGAGCAGCGCGCGGCGAACGCCCGGGTAGGCGCTCACCTGGCTTGCGCCGGCGGACATCTCCGGGGTTCGAATCTCGTCGGCTCGATCGGTGCCGCCGATCAAAAGCCGAGGCGTTCCGTCGTCTTGCGGGGCAAAGCCAAGGTCTGCCTCAACTGCGACAGCGGCGACGGCGGCTTCGTCATCCCAGGCGACGCCCTGGTCGCGGGCGGCGAGCGCGACGCCCCGATAGAGGGCGCCGGTGTCGACCAAGGTGTAGCCCAGGCGCTGCGCCAGCACCCGCGCGGTGGTGCTCTTGCCCACGCCGGCCGGGCCGTCGATCGCGATGACGGGGCGCGGTCGGTTCATGCGGGTTCCTCCGTGATGTCGGCCCCGAGCGAGCGCATGAGCGCCACGAAGCCGGGAAAGCTCGTATCGACCGCCTCCGCGCCCTCGATGACCGACTCGCCTTCGGCCACCAGCCCGAGCAGCGCTGCGGACATGGCGATTCGGTGGTCGCCCCGGCTTTCGATCGTCGCTCCGCGGAGCAGCGCGCCCCCGCTGACGATCAGGCCGTCGGGAAGCTCTTCGCACGGGACGCCAAAGGCTTCGAGCACGTGGGCCATCGTGGCGATGCGGTCGCTCTCCTTGACCCGAAGCTCGCCGGCGTCCCGAATCTCGGTCCGGCCTTTGGACACGGCGGCCAGGGCGCAGACCGCGGGGATTTCGTCGATCATGCGGACGATCAGCTCGCCTCCGGCGACAGAGCCACGAACGCTGCGCTGCGCGACGCTGATCTCGGCCATCGGTTCGTCGCCCGCGCCGTGTCCGCTCGAACGATGCGCGACGTTCGCACCCAGCAAGCGCAGCCAATCGAAGAGGCCCGTGCGGGTCGGATTCACGCAGACGTCGCTCACGCTCACTTCGCTCCCAGGCACCATCGCTGCGGCCAGCAACGGGAACGCGGCGCTCGATGGATCCCCGGGCACATGCCAATCGAAGGGCTCCCAACCTCTGGCCCATCGTAGGTTCGGGTCGAGAACGACCGATGCGCCGGCGGTTTGAAGCGGGACTCCCAGGGCGAGCATCATCCGCTCGGTGTGGTCGCGCGAGAGCAGCGGCTCCTCGACCGCGGTCGGGGCGCCGGCGTAGAGCCCGCTGAGAAGCAGCGCGCTCTTGACCTGGGCACTGGCGATGGGCATCGCGTACTCGATGCCCTTGAGAGCTTCCCCCTCGACCAGCGGCGCAATCGAAATCGGTGGATAGAGCTCGTCGGGCTTCGCTCCGGCGACCCGGCGATATGGGCACCCCGGGCGCGGAGCGGCTTGATCACCCGACCCATGGGCCTGCGCGTGAGCGACTCGTCGCCGACCATGCGCGTGCCGAACCGTTGGCCGCTCAGCAACCCGGCGAGCAGCCGCATCGTGGTGCCCGAGTTGCCGCAGTCGATGACGTCGGCTGGCATTCGCAGCCCGTGTAGGCCGACGCCATCGACCGTGGTTGCCTCATTCGCGCTCTCGATGGCGACGCCCATGGAGCGGAACGCCTGACGCGTGGCGGCGTTATCGAGGCCTTCGGAGAGGCCGGTGATGCGGGACCGGCCGCGCCCCAGCGCAGCGAAGATGAGGCTGCGATGACCGATCGACTTGTCGCCCGGCACCCGCACGCTGCCGCGCAGCGGCCCAGAACGGCGAACGCGGTAGCGCTTCTTCGATCCGCTCGAGGCGTGACTAGACACGCGACTCCCTTAGCACGTGCGCAAGCGACTGCAGAAAGCGCTCGTTCTCTGCGGGCCTGCCTACGGTGACGCGAATCCAGGATTGAAGCGGCGGGCCCATGGCGCGCACGATCACCCCTTGACGGAGCAGGTCTTCGTAAACCGCCCTTCCCGGCTTTGGAACCTCGACCAAAATGAAATTGGCCTGGCTCGGCGCGACCCGGAGGCCAACCCCCTCCAAGGCTTCGACCAGCGCGCGGCGGTCATGGAGGGTGGCTTCCACGCTCGCCCGCAGGTGCGCCTGGTCGCCGAGGGCGGCGGTGGCGGCGACCTGGCCCAGCGTTCCGACGTTGAACGGAGCACGTAGGCGGTTGAGATCGAAGACGAGCTCAGGCGGTCCGAGGAGGTACCCAACACGCAGCGCAGCGAGCGCATACGCCTTCGAGAAGGTTCGAAGAATCGCCAGCCGCTCTCGGCTACCGCACAAGTCGGTGGCGGGTGCGAAGTCCGTCGCGTCCGCGTACTCGACATAGGCTTCGTCGACGACGGCCAGCACCCGCTCGGGGAGCGAGTGAAGCAGCCGCTCGAGCTCTCGCTGCGCGATGTAGCTGCCGGTTGGATTGTTGGGGTTGGAGACGAAGAGAAGCTTGGTGTCCGGGGTTACGGCGTCCAGGAGATCGTCGACGTTCCAGTTCAAGTCGTCGCGAAGCGGGACGGCCGTGAAGCGGAGCTCTTGGGCCACCGACCCGATGCGATAGCAGGGAAAGGATGGGTGTCCGAAGACCGCATGCTCCCCTCTGCTCGCGACGACGCGGCAGATCAAATCGATGAGCTCGTTCGAGCCGTTCCCGAGACAGATCTGCTCCGGTCGCACGTCGTGGTGCGCTGCGAGCGCCTCGCGAAGCGCGTAACCTCGTGGGTCGGGGTAGCGCTCGAGCTCCAGGTCAGCGGCGCGCAATGCCTCGATGGCCCTCGGCGAGGGGCCGTACGGGTTCTCGTTGGACGCGAGCTTCACGATGTCGTCCAGGCCCAGCTCGCGCCGAAGCTCGTCCTCGGGTTTGCCGGGCTCGTACGCCGTCAGCGCGAGGATGTGGGGTGCGGCGAGGTCGCTCATGGGAATCGGTCAGCTCAAACGTGGATAGCTTCCGATGACCTTGGCATAACGCGAGATGCGGCGCAGCTCCTCGACCCCGGTGAGGATGGCGCGGTCGGTGATGTGACCGTCCATCTCGAGGAAGAACACGTGTCTCCATTGGGTTCCAGTGGAGGGCCGAGACTCGATGCGGGTGAGGTTGATCTCGCGGTCCGCCAGAGGCTTGAGCGCGCGGTGGAGCGCGCCCGGCTCGTCGCCGGGGGCGACGGCAATTAAGGTACGGTCTTTGCCGGTGCGCGATGGAAGGCGATTGCCGACGATGCCGAAGCGGGTGATCACGTTGGAGTCGTCTTCGAGCCTGTCCTCGATCAGCTCTAGGCCGTGGAGCTCTCTGAGCAAGGGGGAGCCGAGCGCCGCCGATTGATCGTCGCCGCTTGCAAACAGCGCCGCAGCCTCACCCGACTGGACGTCGACGAGGATCGCGTCCGGATAGCGAGAGCGGAGCTGCCGCTCGCAGGCGGCAATGGCCAGCGCCGATCCATAGATCTTGATCACTTGCGCCGGGTCTCCCGACTGCGAAAGAAGCTGGTAACGAAGCGGCGCGACACGCTCCGCGCAGAGCTTGGCGTCGGTGTCGACCAAGCCTTTGAGCGTCGCCGTAATCGCTCCGTCAGCGGACGTTTCGAGCGGGACTACGCCAAAGGTCGCATGACCGTGCAGGACCGCTTCGAGAACGGCCTCAACCGTGTCGGTGGGTCGAAAGCTCGGCGCGTGCCCGAAGTAATCGCGGGCCGCGGCGTGCGCGAGGTCACCCGGTGTACCGAAATAGGCCACGAGATCCGGTGTGATCAGCTCGGTGCACGCCGACAGAACTTCGCGAAAGACGGGCTCGATACTCGACTCCGGGAACTCTTCGGCGAGCTCCCGCGCGCTGTTGATGACAGTGGCCTTCTTCGGCAGCCGAAGCGGTTCGTCGCCAGCGTCTTCGCGGAGCGCTGTGTACTCGCGAATCGCTCGCGCGCGCGCATTGAGTGCGCTCACGAGCTGCCGGTCTGCCTCCTCGAGGGCTGCGGTGATCCGGCCGAGACGATCGTTCATGACCTCCATGGTACCAGCCGCTCGCTCGGACGTACACCGTCCCCGGCACTTCGCTAGCCGTCATCGCGGCGCGCGAGGTCGCGGAGACGAGCCAGTGTCACCAGCGCATCGACCGGGGTCATCCGCTCGACGTCGAGCGCTGCTAAAGTCGCTTCGACGTCGGACCGAGGCGGCGGCTCGGCTTCGAACAAAGGCATCTGAGGTGCGGTGCTTGCTTCTGCGCGTGCCTCGAGCTCCTTGAGCTTGGTTTTGGCGCGGGCCAGCACGACGGGCGGTACGCCTGCAAGCCTAGCAACGGCCAGGCCATAGCTTCGATTCGAACCCCCGGGGATGAGCTGATGCAGCAGAACCATGCTGTCATCGTGCTCTTTTGCTGCGACGTTGTAGTTGGCGGCCTGTTCCAGGCGATCGGCGAGCTCGCAGAGCTCGTGGTAGTGCGTCGCAAAGATCGTACGGCAACGCGTCACGTCGTGAAGGTGCTCGGCGACGGCCCAGGCGATCGCGAGCCCGTCGTACGTGCTGGTGCCGCGTCCGATCTCGTCCAAAATTACAAACGATCGCTCGGTCGCCCCGCGCAGGATGGCGGACGCTTCCATCATTTCGACCATGAACGTGCTCTGACCTCGAGCGAGGCTGTCACTCGCCCCGACCCGCGTGTACACGCGATCGACGATGCCGATTCGGGCGCTCTTAGCGGCCACGAACCCCCCGGCCTGGGCCATGATCACGGCCAGCGCCGCTTGACGCATGGCGGTGGACTTCCCGGACATGTTCGGCCCGGTCAGCAGCATGAAGCGCGTGGCCTCGGGATCGAGCTCGATCGTATTGGGAACGAAGCCGTCCTTGGCCGCGTAGCATTCGACGGTCGGGTGCCGACTGTCTTCGAGAAAGAGCGCCCGGCTGGAATCGACCTCGGGACGGACATAGCCACGGCGCTGGGCGGCCTCCGCCAGCGCGGCGCTCGTGTCGATGGAGGCGATCACTCGGGCTAGCCGATGGAGACGCGGCGCCTCTTCGCCAATCGCGTTGCGCAAGTCGAGGAACGCCGCCGACTCCAGCGCGCGCGAGCGCTCGTCGGCGTGCAGGATGCGGTCTTGAAGCTCCGCGAGCTCGGCTGTGATGAACCGTTCGCCGTTCGCGATGGTCTGCTTGCGCACGTATTCGTCTGGGACGCAGTCGAGCTTGGATTTGGTGATTTCGATGTAGTACCCGAACACTCGCGTGAACTTGATTTTGAGCGAGCCGATGCCGGTGCGCTGCCGTTCGCGGCGCTCGAGGTCGAGGATGATGTCTTTTGCCGTCGTCGATAGTCTGCGAAGCTCGTCCAGCTCGGCCAGATGACCGTCCGCAAAAATCCCGCCCTGCCTTTCGACGGCCGGAGGCTCCGCGACCAAGGCGGCCTGGAGCAGGGCGAGGACATCGGCGCAGAGGTCGACCCCTTCGAGTGAGGCCATCGCGTCGTCGAGCGCGCTTCCGGGGCGCGCAGAGAGCTCGCGGTGGAGCGCTTCTGCACTCGCGAGGCCGTTTCGGATGACGCCCAAGTCTCGCGGCGTCGCCAAGCCCACCGCGGCGCGCACCGCGAGCCGCTCGATGTCCCCGATTTCCGCGAGCCTCGCCCTAGCCTGTTCGCGAATGCGCCCGTCGGCGAAGAAGAGCTCCACGGCATCGTGCCGCCGTCGGATGCGCTCGATGTCGGTCAGCGGCTCGAGCAGGCGTGACCGGAGTGCCCGTGCGCCCATCGGTGTCTGGGTTTCGTCGAGCAGCTCGAGCACGGAGCCCCGGCGCTCGCCGTCCAGGGTGCGCACGAGCTCCAGATTGCGTACCGCCGCGTCGTCGAGGACCAGCCGTTCGCCCGCCGCGTACAGGGTGGCCGTGTGGATCGGGGAGTCGGCCTGGTGCTTTTTCGCGTAGTCGAGCACGAGTAACGCCGCCTCCGCCGCCGGCGCTTGGCTCGAAAGCTCGGCGGCCTGCTCGGGGCTCAGCCATTGTTCCAAGCGCTCGCCGCCCGGCCGCAGCTCGACCGACCGCAGCGCCGACTTGGGAAGGGATTGCTTGCAGAGCGCTTCCAGCTCGGGCGCCCCTGCTTCGAGGAGCACCTCGGCAGGATCGAGGCGCACGAGCTCGCCCACCCATTGAGGGCCTAGCTCGACCACGCAGGCTCGAAGGGTGCCGGTCGACAGCTCGAGCGCAGCGATGCCGCCGCCTCGCGTGGCGGCTACGAGAAAGTTCTCCGAGCGCGCATCGAGGGCGTCGGGCTCGAGGCAAAGCCCCGGCGTGACCACCCGAACCACCTCGCGGGGGACGACCCCGCGCGCGCCCGAAGGTTCGGCCATCTGCTCGCACATCGCCACCTTCTCCCCGTGGCGGAGCAGCCCGGCGAGGTATCCGGCCGCAGCGTGGTGCGGGACGCCGGCCATGGGGATCTTGTTGCCGTCGGGATCGGTCCCTCGGGAGGTCAGCGCGATGTCGAGGATGCCCGCGGCACGGACCGCGTCCTCGTAGAACATCTCGTAGAAATCCCCCAGGCGGAAGAAGATGATCGCGTCTGGATGCTGCCCCTTGGCGCGCAGGAACTGGCGCATGACCGGGCTGTGGTCCTTCTTTCGCGCCGTGCCCGCTACCCCCATGAACCGGGTCTACTGAAAAGTCTGGACGATGTTAAGCGGAGAAAACACGATCCGCCGGATCCCCGCGTCGAGGTCGACGAGGTAGAGCTGGTCTTGCTGCGGGGCAAAGAGGATCGAGGCGGGCAGCGAGCTAATCCCCACGCCGGTGTCGAGGCCCAGCCGCACGAACTGATTGCTGACGTTGAAGTTCAAAAGGGTGGCGTTGGGTATCGGCTCACCCGCCTCCGGCGGAAAAGGGCTGATTTGAAAGCTCACAAAGGGGTTGACGTACTGCTTGCTCACAAAGGCGCGACCCGCCAGATAGGTATCCACATCGACGAAGGGGTCGTCGGCCGTGGGCAAATCGACCGGTCGGCTTGGGTCCAGGATGCACTCGTCGAGCGCGCCCGGGATGACCCGGTTGATGAAGCCCGACGTCGTTCCGGTCACCGTGTAGGCCTGTTGGGTGTGGATTTGATACTCGGTGAACTCGGGGAAGCAGGCCCGGACTCGGTCGAGGGTGTACCTGGCGGTGTTGGTCGACTCCCCGATCTCGAGCTCCTGATTGAAGGCCCGAAGGATGGGGAACCAAACCTGACGCTCGTCGAGATCGTCCCTCAGGTCTTGGAACTCTTCGCACGCAGGATCGTCGCGGGTAATCGGCGGCAGCTCGCCCGTGATCACGAGTCGGTCACCCAGATAGGATTCGACGAGCGCGGCGTCGGCGGGCTGCGGGCCGAGCACGCCAACTCGGCACAACGGGACGTCGCCGGCTTGGAACCAATTGCCCGCTTCGGTGCCTTCGAGATTCTCATCGGCAAAGCGACCGAGGCCTCCCTCGGAATTCGGGATCAAGCCCTGCCAGGTGGCATCCCATCGCTCCGAGAACGTGCTCCAGACCTGCGACGACGCGCAGATGAGCGCGTCTTCGTTGGACCCCGTCACCTGCGCGGGGAATATGCTGATCATGGACGAGGCAACACGCTCTGTGCCGTCGTCGTCGATACTCGCTTCCCGCGGACAGTTGATGAACTGCAGCCCGGGACCGTCGGAGCCGATCGGACGGCCGTTCGTTTCGTCGAGCTTCCCGGGCGCCGCGTTGAACTGAAACGACGGGCTGCCGTCGATCTCGACCACGGCCGGCGTCGAGGGCGTGAACTGGAATCGTTCGCGGTGCCGACGAATACTCGCGAGACGGTCTGGGCCCGTTTCCGTCAGGGTGCAGGCGCCACCTCTGCACGGCGCGTTGAGATCGTAGATGTCGAGGAAAAACATCGTGCCATTCGACAGGCTCACGGCCAAAAAGACGCCTCGCATGTTGCTCGCGCTCTGCGCCAGGGCGAACGCGTTCCCGTCGTTTGGGTCGCAGATGCTCTCGAGGGGGACCCGCATGCCGGGGCCGTCCGGGTCGTCCTCGAGCCCGTAGGACGGCGAGATGACTTCGATGGCGCGGACGTTCGAAAACGCAAAGCGAGCGCGGTTGCGGGATTCGACGTTCTCTTCGTTCGCACGGGCCGAAACCCCGGCGATGATCGGAAGCACGGCGCCAAAGGTCTTGTCTGCCTCGACGGTGCCCTCGGGGTCCTCGGTGTAGTCGATCACCAGGACGCTGCCGTCGATCGCGCTCACGGCGTAGAGGTAGCGTTCGGTGGCGGCCTGGTCGTCGTCTGCGGAGCTGGCGGGCACGAACGGGGTCACGTCGATTTCGCGCGTCGGTGTTCCCGTGATGATCGGCTCCAGCGGCGTTGCGCCGCCTGGGCCGAGCGCGAAGCGATGGATCAGCGGTTGATTGGCGTCCGCGACCAGCAAGACGTCGTCGGTATCGTCGCCCGTGCCGGTTTGAGAAGCGCTGCCCTGTTCCTTGCCGCGGTCGATCGTGAGGGCGATGGGGCGGGGGCCCGCGGACGGACCCTCCGCGCAGGGCCGCGTCGTCTTGACCGTCTTGATCACGCGATCCCTCGGGTTGTCGCGGTCTTCCGCCGTCACCCCCTGCGGGCAAATCCGGTTGTAGTCGTTGCCGTCCGAGACGGGGCGATCGGATGCAAGTCCGCCCGGATCGGGCGCCGGGACTTGGTCGACCGGGCAGCCCATGTCGTCGAGCGGCAGCAGAATGGGCTCGCCGAGCGTCTCTGCGCCGGTGGTTTGGTCTATGGTGACTTCGACCTGAGCCACCTGACCGAGCTCGGGGATGGCGGCATAGAGGTAACGATAGAATACGGACGATACGGCACCGGTGACCTGGCCGTCGGCATTCGTCTTCAAGGCGGCCAGCGCGGATTCGTGCAGTGCGAGGTCCGTGGGCCCTGCATCGAAGCGGCGCGATCCCGGCGTCGGCAGGTTCGTGGTGCCGCTGATGATGAGCTCGGTCGGGACGGCCTGAATGCTCTTCGCGCTGAAGCTGGTCAGGTACGTGTAATCCGGCGCAAAAGGCGAGATCTGGATCCCAGTCGGTTGCTCATCGACGGTGACCGCCGTCACGCCCGGTACCGTGGGATTGGTATTCGAGATGAGCCCATTGGTGAAGTTCACGACCGCGACCTCGCCGCGCTCGATTTGGGTGACGGCGCCGAGGAACTGAGGCTCGAGCTCGGGAGCGACGACCGTCTCTCCGTCGCAGAGGCCGGCCGGTAGGATGGCTTGGAGGTCGAACCGATTGCCGCTCACCAGCTCGACGTCGGCGCACAGGAACTGAAGCTTTGCCGAGCGATTCAACGAGGCGAGAGCGACGGTGTCCGCGTTGTTCCTGCACGACGTTAGAACGAGCGCGCATGCAATCAGCGATATCACAGGCAGACGCATCATCGAGGCAGCTCCGACACCGGTTGCGGAAGGCCGACCAGCCCGAGGAGCCGCGGCGCGCACTCGCTGCCCTCTTCGGCGCTGGTCGATTCCAGGCAGTCGAGAATGGGCTGCAGATCGGCGACACGAATCACCGAGGTGCTGAAGTCCGCCACGTACATGAGACGCCGCGGCGCGTCGATGACGAACTCGAAGGCCCCGCTCACGTTGGTCAAGGTCGTAAGTCCCTGAAACGAGTCCGTGTCGATGACTTGGACGTTGCGCGACAGGAAGCAGCTCACGAACGCGAGGACCACGGTGTCGCCCCGCGCCGGGACCTCGGCGATTTGGACGCGCGAAGGATCCCCGCACGTCGAAATCTGAGCAACCATGTTGAGGTCTCCTCCAGCAACATCGCTTCGAGCGACGACCAGAGCCTCGGGCGATCGCGAGACGATGTAGGCGAGATTCCGCCCCTCGCGTGGGTCGAATCGGATGTCCCGATTGCTACGGCCCTGGTCGAGGCCGCTCACGAACAGAAGGCCCGCATCGAAGAGGAAGCTCTGAGTGGGGTCTTCGTCGATAGCGATGCCGACACGAACGATGGCGGGGACTTCGGCGCTGGGGATCCAGGCTCGCTTGGCGCCGGGCTCATACGTGATGGTCACCTGCTCGGGTGCCAGGCCGTCGAGGGTCGCAGCGAGGCGCGGGCGTCGTTGGGGCTCCGGGCCGCCGGGGCGGAACTGGTCGAAAAACATGCTTGCCCGGCCCTCGCGGTGCGCCATCAGGATGTAATCCCCATCCAAGGCCGCGTCATCGGATCCGTCCGGATCCCCGAAGTCCGCCGCGAGGTCGCCGACGTAGACATCGACCGGGTCCGGAGGAAGTCCGAGATTCAAACTTGGATTCACCAGCTCCGCGCTTCCCGTTCGATACGGGCTCGTACAGGTGTGGGGCTGGCCGAATGCGCCGCCACAGCTCAGCTGGCCTTCCTCGTTCACGTCGATGAAGGTCAGGTTGGAATCGCTTCGGACTGGAACGTAGATGCGCCTCCCGTCCGACGAAAGTCCCATTCCATCGGAAAAGGAGCCGATCGACACCTCGCCTGGGATCAGCCCATCGACCGGGATGAGCCTCAGCGCAGCTCCGGGGTCGCGGAATCGGAGATTGGAGGGAACCACCGAGCAGCGGTCCGGTGGAATCGCCGTGCAGTCGTCATCGTTCACGGGGTCGCAGACGCACTCCGGCTGGTTGATGTTGCCCTCGAAGCTGGACCGGAGGCAGCTGTTGGCTACCCCCGCGCCGATGCAGCCCGTCCGTATCGCCTCGAGCACTTTGTCCAAGTCGTAGGATTGGACATTCCCGGAGTTCCACTGGAGCGCGAAATTCGAGCTGGTGACGTACAGGTACTTCGGCTCGCCCTCGGCGTCTTCGTCGAGCGAGAGCTCGATCGCGATGGGAAAGGACATCAAGCCGGGCGCCAGATCTTGGCCCGTTGTCCTGCCACAGCCGGTCGAGACCGCCCCAAATACAAGCAAGAACCCCAGAGCGAACCCGATCCAGCCGCTCCACGGGTCGAATCGCGACCGCATGCGGCGGCACCCTAGCCGTTCAGCATAGTAGGGGCAACTGGCAGCGGAGGGGCTCAGTTCCAGGGATCGAGAATCGATGGATCCCGCGCAGGCGCTGGTCTGGGGCGTCGTCGCGGTTTGAGACGAACCGGCTTGGCGCGCGCTTTCGGTGCTCGCGCCGGGGTGGCTTGGTCCGACGAAGAAGCCAGCGCGTCGAAAGCTTCTGCCGCAGGGCTCGCATCCTCCCCGAGTAGGGGAGCAAGCATCGGCGGCGGGAGCAGGGGCGCGGGCCGGCTCGCCGTCAGGTCCACAGCGTCGGCTACTTGCCCCGTTTCTGTCGCGGCCTCCTCCGGCTCTGGTTTCTGGAACGTTCCCATGACGATGGTACCGACGAGAACCAGGAGCGCGAGGGCAAGGCCTCCCACGTAAACCGGAAACGCGCTTCGGCGCCAGGGGCGCGGGGGCCGGGTTGGCGGAAGCGTCCAGGTATCCGGACCGACCGGCTGGAGGCCCGCTCGGACGAGCTCGAGGTCGCTCAGGACTTCGTGCATCGATTGATACCGACGCTCGGGCTGCTTCTCGAGGCAACGCATGACCAGGGTCTCGAGCTCCTCGGAGATGTGCGGTACTCGCACCCTGGGCGGGATCGGTTCTTCGTGCATGTGCTTGGTGAGGATCCCCATCATCGTGTCTGCGTCATGCGGAACGTGACCCGTTAGCATCTCGTAGAGCAAGACGCCGAGCGCGTAGATGTCGGTTCGATGATCGACGCCCTCGCCTTCACATTGCTCGGGCGACATGTAGTGCGGCGTGCCGAGCACCTCTCCGGCCCGGGTGAGCCGACTGGGCCCGTGACCCACCTTCGCAATGCCGAAGTCGAGGACCTTGACGAAGTCCTCTTCGTCCTCGCGCCGAATCAAGAACACGTTTTCTGGCTTGAGATCGCGATGCGTGATCCCCGCGTCGTGGGCCGCGCCGAGCGCACGGCAGACCTGAACCGCGATGTGGAGCGCGCGCTCCTCGGTCATTCGGTCGACGCTGTCGATGGCGGCGATCAGGTCTAGCCCATCGAGATACTCCATGATGAAATACGTTGAACCGTCGCTCAGCTCGCCGAAGTCACTGACGTCGATGATGTGCTGGTTTCCGATGTTGGACGCGCTCTCCGCTTCACGCCGAAACCTCGCCAACACCTCGGGGTCTCGCGTGTTCTCTTGGCGAAGGACCTTCATCGCCAGCGGCTTGTTGAGTCGCGTATGGGTGACGCGGTACACCAGGCCCATACCGCCTTCGCCGAGCAGGGAATCGACGCGGTAGCGCTGGTCGATGGTCTGCCCCAGCAGCCATTCCGCCACGCGCTTTGGTCCCGACGCGCCCACGGCACCGATCGGACCCGCTATGGTTCTCGTGCTATCACTCATACAGCTGTGCCGTAATATTCCAGTCAGATTCATTCCAACACGGCCCGGCCTGTTCAGCAAGCCCTCGACCGCCGAAAACCGCAGAACGATGGGGATTTCTATCGGAGGCGGGCCTGCGCAGCGGCCAAGCGGGCCCCTGGGAGCTGGGAAAGAGGCGCCGACACGAAGTCCAGCCCCAGCTTTTCGCAGACTTCGATGGAGCTTTGGCTCCCACCCTGGTCACCGCAGAGGCCTGCGCGGAGGTCTGGCCGGACGGCTCTGCCCCGTTCGAGCGCGATGCGGATGAGCTCGGCGACCTCCTCGTCGAGGTGGGCGAAGGGGTCGCCGGCCAGCAAGCCGAGCTCGCGACGGTACGCCGGAAGGAAGCGGCTGGCGTCGTCCCGGCTGATGCCGAGCGCCGTCTGCGTCAGATCGTTGCCGCCGAAGGAAAAGAAGTGAACGAGCTGGGCGAGCTCTCCGGCGATGAGGCAGGCGCGGGGCAGCTCGATCATCGCCCCGAGTCGGCACTGGAAAGCGTTTGCGGGCTTCGCGAAGATCTCGCGGTTCGCGCGATCGAGGGCTGCGCGAACGGCCTCGACCTCCGAGGTAAACGCGATCATCGGAATCAGAACCTCGAGGTCGACCTCGAACCCCTGCTCCACGCAGTCGCGCGCGGCGAACAGCATTGCGCGAAGCTGCATGTCGTAGAGCCCCGGGACGGTGAGCCCCGAGCGGACCCCGCGGTGGCCGAAGTCCGGGTTCGACTCTCGATGCCGTGCGGCGGCCTTGGTCGCTTCTTCGAGCTCGATGTCGAGCGAGTCGGCGATCGCTTGGAGTGACGGTTCGTCATCAGGAAGGAATTCTTGGAGCGCCCTGTCGAGCAAGCGAATCGTCACCGGCCGACCCTTCATCGCGTGAAAAATTTCGACGAAGTCTTCTCTCTGCGCGCGCTCGAGCTCCGAAAGCCACTCGAGTCGCTGCGCGTCCTCGACCGCAAGGAGTGCGCATCGCATCGCAAACAAGCGGTCTTTCGCGAAGAACATGCGCTCTGTGCGGCACAGGCCCACCCCCTCGGCGCCGTAGCTCAGCGCGGCGCGGGCTGCTTGCGGTGTGTCCGCTTCGGCGTACACGCGCATTCGGCGGACCGCATCGGCCCAGCCCATCAGCTCGCGCAACTCCTCTACGGTGGTCGACGCCTCGAGGTCGAGCGCGCCTGCGAAGACCCTTCCGGTCGAGCCATCGAGGGTGAGCATGTCCCCCTCGCGCAGAGGTTCGGCCGCCTCGAGGCCGCGAAGGCGCACCGTGCGATCCCGGAGGTTGATCTGAAGCCCTCCGCAGCCGACCACGCAGCACTTCCCGAGCCCGCGGGCGACGACGGCCGCGTGCGAAGTCATCCCCCCAGCGCCGGTTACGACGCCCTTTGCCGCCTTCATGCCGTGAATGTCCTCCGCGCTGGTTTCCTGTCGAATCAGGATCACCTCCTGGCCTTCAGACGCCCAGCGGACGGCGTCGTCGGCGTCGAACACGATTCGGCCCGAGGCCGCCCCCGGACCTGCGGGCAGACCGACCGCCAGCGGTTCGATGCCGCGGGAAGTCAGGTCGTTTTGGCTCGGAAGCTGCGCCCGCAGCAGCTGTTCGAGGGACCGCGCATCGACCCGAAGCAGAGCGTCGTTCTTGCTGAGAACACCTTCCTTCACCATGTCGACCGCGACTCGGACGGCGGCATGGGCGGTTCGCTTCGCGGAGCGTGTCTGAAGCAAGTACGGCTCACCTTCTTCGATCGTGAACTCGATGTCCTGCATGTCGCCGAAGTGGTTCTCGAGCAGCGCCGAATAGGAGGAAATCGATGCGAAGGCGTCCGGCAGCGAGAGCTCGAGGCTCGACGCTTCTTTGCCGGGCGCAGAGGCAACCGCGGTGAGCGCTACCGGGGTCCGAATGCCGGCTACCACGTCCTCGCCCTGGGCGTTTGGGAGAAACTCGCCGTAGAGCTGCGGCTCCCCGCTCGACGGGTTGCGGGTGAAGGCCACGCCGGAACCGCTGCGTGGGCCCGTGTTCCCGAAGACCATGGCTTGCACGGTGCACGCTGTGCCGATGGACTCGTCGATTCCCTGCATGCGTCGGTATCGAACGGCGCGCGGGTTGTGCCAGGATGCGAAGACCGCGCCGATCGAGTCCCAGAGCTGCGTCTCGACGTCCTGTGGGAACGGCACCCTCGAATTCGTCTCGATCACCGAAAGGTACGAGGCGACCAGCCCTTCGAGGGCGGGGACGGTGAGCTCGGAGTCGAGCATGCGGGGGCGTCCTAGATCGTGCTTGAGGTTGCTCAACAGGTGCTGGAAACGGTCGGCACCGATGCCGCGCACGACCGAGCCGTACATCTGCAGCAAGCGCCGGTAGGCATCGAGCGCGAAGCGTTCGTCCCCGTGCTGCGCTGCGAGCCCCTCGAGGGTGAGCTCGCCGAGGCCGATGTTGAGGACGGTGTCCATCATGCCCGGCATCGACACCTCGGCGCCCGAGCGAATCGAAAGGAGCAGAGGATTGTGCGCGTCACCAAAACCTCTGCCAAGTCCCTTCTCGAGGCCCCGGAGCGCAGACGTCACAGCCTCTCTCAGGCCTGCGGGGAGCGCCCCGCTCGTTTGGTAGGCCCGGCCGACGTCGGTCGTGATGGTGAACCCAGGGGGGACTGGGATGCCGAGCTCGGTCATCTCGTTGAGGCCGGCCGCCTTTCTGCCGAGTAGCCGCAGGCGCGCCTCTGGGTCCAAGTCTGCGTCAAGCGGGTACAGTAGGGTCACGGCGCTGCAACTTTGTCCCGAGCTGGTGGAAGTGCGCAATGTCACTGACGGTGTCTGCGATTTCTCCGAGCAAACGCAGTCGATTGTCACGAACCCGTGGTTCGTCGACCATGACGAAGACCTCGTCGAAAAAGCGATCGATCGGGGTGCCAAGCTCTTGGGCGACCAGCTTCAAGGCGTCCGCGTACCGCCGCTCTCCGGTCGCTTCACGGATTTTGTCGCGTACGGTCGTAAAGCGCTCGGCAAGCGCGGCCTCCGCGCCGGCTTCGAGGAGGCTCGAGTCGATCGGACCCCGCTCGCTCTCCTTGGTGATGTTGAACGCACGCTTGAATGCCACAGCGAGCGCTTCGAATTCGGGTGCGGCCCGTAGCTCGGACACCGCTTCGATTCGGCTCCGGAGGTCGCGAAGCGAGGTGCCGTCCCATGCGCCTAGGCAAGCGTCGACCACATCGCCTCCGAAGGGGTCCTTGAGCATGCCGCGGATGCGGCCACGAAAGAACCCGTCGAGGGCCGCACGCACATCGTCCGCGCTACCAAGCTCGGCGTCGCCCGCGTACGCGCCGTGCGCCTGCGCGATCAGTGCCCGCAGGTCGACGTCGATCGGCCCTTCGAGGGCGATACGGATGATGCCGAGGGCGGCGCGGCGGAGCGCAAAAGGGTCGGCCGAGCCGCTTGGCACGAGGCCGATGCCGAAGCAGCCGACGAGGGTATCGATCCGGTCGGCGACTGCGACGACGGCGCCGACCGTTTGGTCCGGCACGACGTCGTCCGCGCCTTGAGGGCGGTAATGATCGCGAATCGCGTCGGCAATCGTCGGGTCGATCCCCTCGCGCAGGGCGTACCAGCGCCCCATCTCACCCTGTAGCTCGGGGAACTCGTAGACGATCAGCGTCTCGAGGTCCGCTTTGCAAAGCCGCGCGGCCTCCTCGCAGGCATCCGCGTTCGCCCCCGACGCGCTAGCGAGCGCGCGAGCGTTGGACTGGAGTCGACGAACCTTGGCGCCCATGGTCCCGAGCTTGGATTGGAACACGACCGATTCGAGCTTCGTGAGCCGGCCGGCGAGCGGCGCCTTGCGGTCTTCTTCCACGAAGAACCGACCGTCGGCGAGGCGGGCACGAAGTACGCGGTCGTTGCCCTTCGCAATCGTGGCAGGATCCTCTGCGGTGTTGACGACGTTGAGGTAGGCGGGAAGCAGCGCGCCACCCTCGGACGCGCGGACGGCAAAGTATCGTTGATGGTCGCGCATCACCGAAATCACGACCTTGTCCGGAAGCTCGAGGAAGGATTCGTCGAAGCCCCCCGGGACGGTGAACGGCTCTTCGACGAGCGAAACGCACTCGTCGGCGAGGAAGGCGTCCGGCTCGAGCACGCCGCCGAGCGACTTGGCCGACGCGAGCAGCCCCTCCATCATGCGCGCTTTGCGATCCTCGAGGTCGACGATCACGTGCGCGCGCTCGAGCGCCTTCGCATACTGGCTCGCTTCGTCGAGGTCGAAGCTCTCGGGGGCGAGGAAGCGATGGCCGCGCGTTGCGCGCCCCGCCCGCACGTTGGCAAACTCGAACTCCACGATCTCGCTTCCGAGCAACGATACGATCCAGTGAATCGGCCGTCCGAAGGCGACTTCGCCGGGACCCCAGCGCATCGACTTGGGAAAGCTGATCTGCTGACAGAGGCGTGGAAGGATCTCTGCAAGCACTTTGCTGGTCGCCTCGCCGCGTTCGAGGAGCCGCACGCTGACGTAGTCACCCTTGTCCGTAGTTTGCTTGTGCAGATCCTCGATCCGGAGGCCGTGCTTCTTCGCGAAGCCGGTCGCGGCCTTTTTGGCTGAACCGTCCGCATCGAATGCGGCGCCCCACGGTGGACCCAGGATGGTCTCGTCGCGGTCGGGCTGGCGATCGGCCAGTCCTCGAATTCGGAGCGCGAGACGCCGCGGCGTGCCGAGCGTCGCCACTTCGAGCGCGTCGGTGCCGAGTCGGGCCTGGCCCAGCAGCTCGATCGCGCTCGTCTTCATCGAGCGAAGGGCGTGCGTCACGAACGACGACGGTAGCTCCTCGGTCCCAATTTCCAGCAAAAACTCGGATGACATGGAGTGGCGTTGCTACCAGACCGGATCCGGCGGCGCAATGGGGCTTCCCTCCGACCGGGCTATTGCGCGGCCGCAGCCGTCTCGAGAAGCGGAAAGCCGAGCGCCTCGCGCTGTGCGTACCAGGACTCCGCCACCGCTCTTGCGAGGATCCTCACACGCCCGATGTAGCGCTGGCGTTCGGTCACACTGATCGCCCCGCGGGCGTCGAGGACGTTGAAGTAGTGGCTGCATTTGATGACCGCGTCGTAGGCCGGGAGCGCAAGCCGTTCGAGCGGCTCGCGGTCGAACAGCAGTACGCCGCCCTTCCCCTTCTTTTCGCTCAATCCGAGGAGCACGCCGACCTGCTTCTCGTACTCCGCGAACAGGTTCTTTTGGAGCTCGGTATCCGCCTGTTCGAAATTGTAGGTGCTCCACTCCCACTCCGCGCGCTTGTAGAGGTCCCCGTAGCGTATGCCAGGCGCCCATTGGAGCTCGTACACATCGTCGACGTCCTGAAGGTACATTGCGATCCGCTCGAGCCCGTAGGTGAGCTCTCCGCTGATCGGTTTGCAGTCGATGCCGCCGCACTGCTGGAAGTAGGTGAACTGGCTGATCTCGAGCCCGTCGAGCCAGACCTGCCATCCAAGACCCCAGGCGCCCAGGGTCGGCGATTCCCAATCATCTTCGATGAAGCGAATGTCATGGTGCTGCGGGTCGGTGCCCAGCGCGCGCAGCGACTCGAGGTAGAGCTCCTGAATGTCGAGCGGCGAGGGTTTGAGAATGACC
>CAJIBW010000318.1_pt1 | contig 20737 bp, 18 predicted proteins | sample 9199441 | NCBI WGS metagenome assembly CAJIBW01 (sample SAMEA7708313, study PRJEB35096) | sediment metagenome | biome: marine neritic benthic zone biome [ENVO:01000025]; feature: sediment [ENVO:00002007]; material: shallow marine sediment [ENVO:03000034] sea grass bed [ENVO_01000059] ... | reverse complement strand
TCGTAGACGGCCGGCGGGTCGAAGACGACGATCTCTTCGTCGAGCACAGCCGGGCCGCCGAGGTGGACTCTTCGAACCGCACCGAGTCCGTTTCGCTCCGGCTTCCCGTCTCGGATCAGCGTGCACGACTGCACACCCCGAAACCGATCGGCGCCCTCGTGGTCCGTGAGGACGGCGAACAGAGCATCCCTAGGGGCGTCCACGATTTCTTCGACTCGTACGGTGGGCATGCGCCACCGTAGTCGCGGAGGGGCGCGAACGCCAGCAAGCCAGCGTCGCGTTCGTGAAGCGCGGCGACAGACTTGGACACCGCGCTACCGGTTGCGCAGGACGATCGCTTTCAGCTCTTTGTCGAGGAGCTCGACGGCCTCGGTGCCGCTGAGCTCACCTTTCAACGTCTTGTTGAACGTTCGGGCAACGACTGCGGAAATCTCCGGGTAAAACGGGGAGATCGGGCGGGCGTGCAGTCCCGAGGTGAGGACCTGCTTGCCGAGCCCCATGACCGGAACCTGCTTGCCGAGATCCCGATCTTCGTACAGCGCTCGGAGAACCGGAAGCAACCCGGACTCTCGGGCCTGGCGCTTCTGCTGAGCGGGGGCTGTGAGATAGCGGATCAGCTTCCACGCAGCGTCCCGTTCCGATTTGCTCGACTTGGTGTTGATCATCAGGTTCCAGCCGCCGAGACAACCGGCGCTCCGACCAGAAGCCGATGCCGCAGGCAGCGGCGCAACCCCAAACTGGTCGGGCGTGAACCCTGCCTGCTCCAAGACGCCGTAGACGTACGGCCAGCTCCGGAGAAAGACGGACTCTCCAGCGAGGAAAGCTTGGAGGGCTTCGCGTTCACGGAAGCTCGAGACCGCTGCCGGCGAGACTTTGTCGACGATGAGCTTGCGCGCGATATCGAGACCCCGCGCCGCCGCATCGCTGCCGACGAGGACCGAATCCATCTCGGTCACGCCAGGCAGGACTGCTCCCGTCACGGTGAGCCGGCTGGTCATCAGCTCTCCGCCGGCGCTCCAGATGAACTCGGCGGCGTTGGCCGCTCCACCTTCGTACTCTGCGCCCTGGAATACGAATCCATGGCGGGTGCCGCTGTCCTGCATGACCTTGCGCGCCATGCGAGCGAGCTCCTCCCAGGTCGTTGGCGGGGCTGTGAATCCGCTCTTTGCGAGCATGTCCTTTCGATAGAACAGCAAACCCGTGTCCGTGTGCCAGGGCACGCCCCAGATGCGCAGACGATACGTGGCTGATTCGAGCGCGGGCGCGAGGAAGGCATCGCGATCCAAGGTCTTGTAGAAGCGCCGCGTCAGGTCCTCGACCCATCGGTTCTTCGCAAACTCGGCTGTCCAAATGACATCGCTCGCGAACAGGTGGACCCCGCCCGTTCCGGACGAGAGCTCCTGGACGAGCTGACGGCGGTGGGCGTCGCTCTCCCGGTCCATTTGGCGCCACGTCACGTGGATCGCTCCGCGGTTGGCCTCGTTGAACGCGTCGACCAGCCGCTGGACGATACCGATGTCATCGGGACCTGACGCGAATACGATCTCTGTCGCACTGCCTCGGGCGTCCAGAGGCGCTGCGAGCATCGGCATCGTTGCGAGGCCGAGGACAGCAGCAAACAAGGGCAGTGGAAACCTAGAACTCTGCCGACGACACGAGCTTTTCATGATTCGCTCCTCCGCACCGCCGTTCCTGAAATGAAACGCTACAGCTCAGAGTACATACCACGGGTGAGCGATTGGGCACACGCAGCGGACGCCGATGCCGGCGCTTTTCGCTTGATCGAGGGCCTTGCGGTCTGCGCGCTAGGCCGCTCGAGTCGCGCCGCCGGCCTTGCCCGCTTCATCGACGAACAGGCGGCGCTCGGCGTTGACGAGCTCGAGCAGCTGTTTTTGGTCGATCAGGCCGGCATCGAGCAGCGCGCGCATGTAGCCGTCGGCGTAGCCGCGGGCCTGAGCCAGCGTGGCGTAGTTGGCTCCGCTGAATCGGGTCTCGATGGTCTTTCGCACGAGTCCGCGCAGGGTCACCTTGAGCTCGTCTAGGTTCATAGCCGTTCCTTCCTCAGCCCGCAGTGTCGGTTTCGCGCAGCCAGGGTCAAGAAAACGGCGGGCTAGAAACAGGTGAGCTCGCGGAAGTCGTGGATTCGCTTTTCGAGGTGCTCGCGGCTGAGGTCTTGGAGCGCTCCGGTGCCAACGTCCTGAACGCAGAACGATGCGGTCGCGGAGCCGCAGATGACGGCCTGGCGAAGGTCGGTGTGGCCGTTCTCGGCGAGGTAGCCCAGAAAGCCGCCGGCAAAGGAGTCGCCCGCGCCGGTCGGATCGGCAACTGCCTTGAGCGGATAGGCCGGTGCGCAGAAAATGTCTTCTTCCAGAAAGAGCAATGCGCCGTACTCGCCGCGCTTCACGATGACGGTTTCCGGGCCGAAGGTTCGCAATGCCTCGGCGACGGCGAGCGGATGGTGGAAGCCCGTGAGCTGCCGCGCCTCCTCTTCGTTGATGACGAGGATGTCGACCCGCTTGAGCACTTCCTTGAGCGGATCGAGCGCGGTGTCGATCCACAGGTTCATCGTATCGGCGATGACGAGCTTTGGGTTTTCGATTTGGTCGAGGACGTGGAGCTGCAGCTGAGGCGCGATGTTGCCCAGCATGACGAACTCGGAACCGCGGAACGCGCTCGGGATTTTGGGGTTGAAATCGGCGAAAACGTTGAGGTCGGTCTTGATGGTTTCGCGTGAGGTGAGATCGTCGGAGTAGCGGCCTTCCCAATGGAATGTTTCTCCGTTCGCGACTTCGAGGCCGGTGGTGTCAACGCCGTGGCCGCGGAGCATGTCGACGGCTTCCCGCGGGAAGTCCTTGCCGACGACGCCGACGAGCCGGACTGGGGCGAGCTGGCTCGCCGCGAGCGAAGCGTAGGTGGCCGAACCTCCAATGACCCGCTCGTGCGAGCCGAGGTGATTGTGGATGGTGTCAAAAGCGACGGAACCGACGATGAGAAGCGATGACATAGTGGCTTTCAGGGTACGTATTTGCGGATGAGGGGCCAGAGCTTTTCACGGGCGGCCCCCGAGATCGAATCGGGGTGGCTGAGGATCGCTCCCGCAAGCGCCGAGCTGGCAGGGCAGTCCGCTGGATCAGGTACCGATGAAGCAAGCTCCAAGATGATTTCCTTGGCTTTCGCGACGTTCTTGTGCATCACCGCCAAGACAGACTCGACGGAAACCGCATCGTGCACCTCGTGCCAGCAGTCGTAGTCCGTCACCATCGCGAGCGTCGCGTAGGGGAGCTCGGCCTCTCGCGCGAGGCGTGCTTCTGGGAGGTTCGTCATCCCGATGACCGACGCGCCCCAGGATCGATAGAGCTCGGACTCGGCACGGGTCGAGAACTGCGGACCCTCCATGCTCACGTAAACCCCGCCCCGATGCACCGTCGCGTGGACCCTCAATGCCGCGTCGCCGAGCGCCGCCGCGAGCTGCGCGTCGATCGGGTCCGCAAACCCTACGTGCGCCACCACCCCGTCATCTTCGAAGAACGTATCGATGCGATTCCGAGTCCGGTCGATGAACTGATCGACGACGACCATGTCGCCCGGGTGGATATGCTCTTTCATCGATCCAACCGCGGAGATACTGAGGATCTGTTCGGCGCCGGCCATCTTGAGCGCGAGGACGTTCGCCCGGTAGTTGACCTTGTGCGGGGGGAGACGATGCTCGCGGCCATGCCGCGGAATGAAGAGCAAGCGAGTCGTGCCAATTGTACCGGAGACGATTGCATCGGAGGGCGCGCCAAACGGCGTCGTCATTTCCAATGCTTCCACGTCTGTTAGTTCTTCGAGCTCGTAGAGCCCGCTCCCCCCGATGACGCCGAGCGTGCGCGGTGTCCCACTCATCGGCTGTAGGCCTGTCGCATGACGACCACGGTGCTGACCTGACCCTTGCGGAAGACGTCCAGCTGAACCGTCGAGCCCACCGGTCCTCGAAGCCGTTCGACGATTTCCTCATAGTCGAGCACTCGAACCGACTCGCCGTCGATCGCGATGATCACGTCGTCTGTCCGGATGCCTGCGAGGTCAGCGGCTCCCCCCGCCGGGGCCTCGACGACGCGGAGCCCTCCGCCCTCCGAATAGCCGAGCTTGGCGTGAATCCCCCCGGCAGGCTGTCCTCGCCCGGCGCCCCCGCAGGAAGCGAGCAAGGCAATGCCCAAAGCGAGAGCGGCGGCGGTTCGAGATTGCGGGCTCATCCTCGGGCACGGGCATAGCCGGGTTCTTCGGGAGCGCAAACCTTCGACGAGGCAAGATTGACACCAGGGCCCGCCGGGGTACCATCTCGACAACCTCCCGAAACTGTAGCGGAAAATGCGCTTGGGTTGGAACGATGTATAAGCTCGTCATTTCGGACGACAAAGGTCACACGACTGTCGTCCCGCTCGTGCGCGACGAGATCACGATCGGTCGACAAGACGGCAACAGCATTCGGCTTACCGAGCGAAACGTGTCTCGGAGTCACGCACGATTGCTGAAACGTAATCAAGCTTACATTGTCGAGGATCTCGGCTCGTACAACGGCGTCATGGTCAACGGCGAGCGAATCGACGAAAAGGCCGAGTTGGCCATCGGCGATCAGCTAGGGATTGGCGACTACGATATCGCTTTTCAATCAGACGCGCCGGGTGCAATGCAAACGCTGTCCGAACCCGCGCCAAGGACCGAGAGCGCGCCGCCTCCACGGCTGATTGTGCTCAGCGAGCCGGTGACGGGTGCGGAGTTCAGCTTGAGCAAGCCCGTGCTTCGGATCGGTCGCGACGAGCGCCTCGACATCTGGATCAACCACAAGTCGATTTCGCACGAGCACGCGGAAGTCCAGTTGAAGGACGGCACGGTGACGGTGTTCGATCTCGACAGCGCCAACGGGATGCGCGTCAACGGCGTTCCCGTGTCGCGCGCCGTCCTGGAAGCCGGAGATGTCCTCGAGCTCGGGCGCGTTCGTTTTCGCTTCGTGCCGCCCGCGGGCGCTCGAAGCTTGGACCCCGTTCCACTGCAAGCCGTGTCGGATGGCCCCCCTGCGGCGTCGCGCAAGGCGGGGATTGCTGTCTCGGTGATCGGCTTGTCGCTGCTCGCCGGGGCCGGCGCGGTGCTTGCGACGATGCGCGGCGCGCCGGAGCCCATCGTTTCTTCCAAGCCTCCTCCTGTCGCCGCTGCAGCGTTGCCTCCAGCCGTCGACGCCCAGCCTGAACGAGCGATCAGCGCCGCTGGCGACCCGGACGGCGAGGCGATCGAGGAGCCTCAGGAGTGGGAGGACAAGCTCGTGCAAGCTCGACGGGCCTTGGCGGGAGGAGAGATCGACGAGGCCTACGCGATTGCAAACGAGCTGCCCGCGGACAGCGTCCTGCGGGAAACACCGGAGTTCGGGGAGGTCCGGTATCGCTACGCCCAGGCGCACGTCGATCGGGGCGAGCGCGCGCTCGAGGCATCGGACTTCGAACAGGTCCGTCGCGAAGCCATGCTCGTCCTCGAGCTCGACGAGATCACGCAAAAGCAGCGCTCGGATGCCAAACGCCTCATGCGACGGGTGCGAACGGCCTCGATTCTCGCTCTCGAGAAGGCCTCCGCGTGTGCGGAACAGGGAGACAGCGCCTGCGTGATCGAGGCCCTCGGCGCCGGCCGGACGCGCAGCCCCGATGCGCTGGCGTTGTTGATCGAGGCCTACTTGGCCACGGATGATCGGACGGCTGCCCGAAGGCGGATGAATGCCTTCGTCGAGCGGTATCCGGACGACCCCAGGGCCCCGGAGTACCGCCAGATCTTGGCCCCGGAGTGACGCAGAGGCGCAGAATCGTTGATTAATGGGCTCTGCCCGTGACAAACTGAGGCAAGGTGTTTGGGGGAACACAGGGGAAACGGGTTTCGGCCGCGTGGTCGGTATGGGCGGCTGTCCTGCTCTTGCTGCTCTTGGGGGCGTCGGCCATCCCGAGCGGCTCTCAGGCCCAGCGGGCGACCCTCAGCGATGGGGGCATGGACCTGCACCTATTTCGACCCGCCGTCGACTCGCGAGGGTACTTCAGCGTCAACGGCAGCGAGGTCATGCCCCACAAAGACTTCAGCTTCGGGCTCGTCCTCGACGCCGGCTTCGGCATCCTTCGCTACAACGGCTTCGTGAACAACCCGGAGGGCGCGGCTGACTCTGCCGCGCGCCAGCGCCGAGTCGCGAAGCAAGCGTTCACCGGGACATTCATGTTCAACGTCGGCCTGATCGACCGCTTGGTGCTCGGCATTCAGCTTCCGATCACGTTCTTTCGCGGCGACGCTGTTCAGACCCCGCCGCTCGGCGGAACCTGCACGGTCGGTGCGGGTTGTCTCTACAACAACGAAGCGGGCGGACTGCGGTCACAAGGAGTTGGCGACCTCACCATCGTGGCCAAGGCGCGCCTGCTGAACCTCGGCGAGCTTCCGGTTGGAATCGCGGTGACCCTGCGCGCAGGTTTCCCGACGGCCAAGACGACGCAGTTCGCGGGGGAGCCGGGTTACTCCCTTTGGCCCACGGCCGTATTCGAGTTTCAGCCGATCGAGAAGATCCGACTCGCGCTCGAAGGCGGCTATCGCTGGACCTCCGGGCAGGGTGCGACGTTCATCTGGGACGGGCGTTCGGATCCGGCCGGGCTGGGGAACCCCACCGCCAACGCGATCAATCCGGTCGACCAAGGTGAGGGTCGGCAGTTCACCTACGACGACCTGATCACGTTCGGGTTCGGCTCGGCCTTCCGCATCGCGCGCTCGCTCGACTTCATCATAGAGTTCTATGGAAGCCAAATCGCCCGTGAAATCGGGACCAAAGGCACCCTTTCGATGGAGGTGCTCGGCGGCTTCAAGTACTTCGTCACCAACAAGAGCTTCCTGTTCATCGCCGCCGGCGCAGGCATTCCAAAGACCGGTTTCCAAGCGGCGGACGTTCGCGCGACGCTCGGTATCGTCTACGAGCCCGCTGTCGGGGACCGCGACAAAGACGGTATCCCCGACGACGACGATGGTTGTCCCGATGACGCGGAAGACCGGGACGGTTTCGAGGATCGCGATGGCTGCCCGGACCTCGACAACGACGGCGACGGGATTCTCGATGTGGATGACGCCTGTCCGTTGGTCAAAGAAGACTACGACGGCGATCGTGACGAAGATGGCTGCCCGGAGGGCAGGGAGGGCGACCGTGATGGGGATGGGATTCCCGATGCGGTCGACGACTGTCCGGACGAGCCGGAGGATTTCGACGGCTTCCAGGACGAAGACGGATGCCCGGACCCGGACAACGACGGTGACGGCATTCCCGACGAGAAAGATCTCTGTCCAAACGACCCCGAAGACTTCGACGGTTTCCAGGACGAAGACGGCTGCCCGGATCTCGACAACGACAGCGACCGGATTCTCGATGTCGATGATGCCTGTCCGAATGACCCGGAGACCTACAACGGTCACCAAGACGAGGACGGCTGCCCGGACAAGGGGCTGGTGATCTTGGAAGACACGCAGATCACGATTCTCGAGAAGGTCTACTTCGAGACCGACAGCGCGATCATCAAGCCGCGCAGCTTCCCCCTGCTCGATGCGGTGGCCGCAACGCTGAATTCGAGCCCCCAGATCACCCTGGTCGAGATTCAGGGCCACGCCGATGAGAGGGGCAGCGATGGCTACAACATCAAGCTAACGCGGGCCCGCGCCGCCTCGGTCATGAATGCGCTCATCGGGCGGGGCGTTCTCAAGCAGCGGCTGCGCTCTGGCGGATACGGCGAACGATGCCCTGTCGACCCGAAGCACAATGCGAAGGCTTGGGAACGAAACCGGCGTGTAGAGTTCAAGATCATCGAAACCGACGCCGGTCCGACCGGAGTTGAGGTAACATGCCCGCGCGGCCGTTCTCTGGTCCCGAGGTGATATGTCGCGCGAACGCTTCGTCGAATTGATGACCCCTGCGCTGATTCGGTTCAGCCAAGATCTAAAATCGGTCCTCCGGATCGTCGAAGACCCCGAGGTCGACGATGAGAGCCGAATCGCTGCGGCCGGCGCGCTTCTCCACGTGCTCTTCTCGAGCGGGGCAATCCCCCGTGTGCGGGGCGTACTCCGTCATCTCGGAGACGTGCTTCTAATTCGACTCGTGCTGGCCGACTTGCGCGAGCGTTCTCCTGACGCGTTCGCCAAGCATGCGCAGGTCTTGCCGGAGATGTTCGATCCGCTCGACGACGAGCTCGATGCGACGCGGGCCTATCTCGGCGACAGGGTCACCGTTCTCGAGCAGGTCGCGAAGAAATTTCCGACTCTCAATCAGCAGGGTCACGAGGCCGCGCACTGTATCGAGGATCCAGAGTCGAGCACCTGGCTCTACGACGCGGTCCACGAAGCATTGATCGACGAGATCGACTTCGACGAGGAAGACGTGGTTCGGGAGCTCAAGCAGGTCGATCGGGTTTTGGCGCCCCTCGCCTCTCGGGCGGCTCGCTAGCCCGCTACGCGGCCTTGCTCTCAGGCTCGGAAATCTCGCGAAGGAGCCAGGTGCCGCGCGATGCCTTGATGGGCTTCGGGGTCTTGCGAGAGAGCGCGCGCAGCAGCTCGACGGCCTCCGAATCCCAGTCCACCAGTCGCAGGACGCTGCCGTTGGGGCTGCGAAGGTCGGGTTCGACCTTGGTGCGGCGACGCAGCAGGTCGTCGGCGTCCGATTGAGCCCGTGTTTCGACGAGAAGCATGACCTCGTGTCGAAGGACGAGGCCAATCTGGCTCGACGCAAGCGCGAAGCTCAGCGAAGTGAGGCCGGCCCGATGCGTAGGGAGGTGCACTCGAAGCCGAGGTGCTTTGTTCGACGATAGCTCCCAAGAGAACGACATCTCCGGGGCCTCGGCCGGCACGCTCAGCGCCAATGCGAAGCGGCGGAGGGAAGCAGCGGCCTGCGAAGCCCTGGGCGGCATGTGGTGTCGTGTGCCCGTCAGAAACACCGGCAAGATGACCAAGGCGGCGGCTGGCTCAGCGAGCGCGATCAGAAAGGTCCCCGTCGCGAGCAGGACGGTCAGACCAGGCATGGTCGTTGCGTCGAGCAGCTCGCTCGCTCGCGTTCCGGTTTTTGGAAGCTCGGCTGCAGAAACGGGGCTCCAATCGTCGTGCGGAGACATCGCTCCCCAGCGCGCGGGACGGTGCAGCGCGAAGGCGATGAGCGGAGCGGCACAAAGCAAGTAGCCCGGCGACAGCCATTGACCGATGGCAAGGACGATCACGGTCACAGCAAGCACGGAGGCCCAGGGTGAACGGACGAGAAGCGCATTCGCTCCCATGCGGACCTGAACCGCGCGGCGCTTCAGGAGCACCAGGGCCGCCACCAGCAGCAGCGCCCAGACGAGTGGACGTTCGTCGGGCGTGCTCAGAGGCCGAAATCCCGCTGGCCTGGCCGCATCCGGCGGAGACGAGGGAACGTCGACCGCGCGACGCGGAAGGTCGAGCGTCAGCGGCCATGCGGTGAGGCGCGGAAGGTGAATTCGCCGCCACTCGACGACCGTCTTGTCGGGATGCTCCGACACCTGAAAGTCGACGCCTGGCGGGGTGTCGTGGAGCTCGCTCGGAACCGTCGAGCCCTTGGGGGCACGGAGCTGCACCGAGACGTCGTGCAGACCGGTCTCCCAGGCTGGCACGGACCAAACGAGGCGCGCCTTGTCGGTCTCTTCGACGGCGCGCACGTCGCCTCGGATCCGGTATCGCATGAACACCCGGTATTCGCCTCTTCGAGGCGCGTCTTTTCTATGAAACGACAGATCAATTCGACCGTCGTCGCGAACCGTGGCCTCTGGGCGATAGATCTCGCCTTCGTCCGAACGGAAGTAAGGAGGCCGATAGCGATCCAGCTCGACGCCCTCTCCGAGGTCGACGAGCTCGAGCTCGTGCAGCCAACCGGCGTGAACTTCTACGTCGAGCCGCAGCAGAATGCTCAGCGTTGCGTCGCGCTCGACATTCACCGTGGCGCGCGCGCCTTTGACCACCGTACGGGTCCAGGCCTGAGCAGTGGAAGAGGTGCCAAGAACGGCGGCGATCACGCAGAGAAGGAGGGCTGAAGCGAGCCTGGGGCGCATGAGCCGAACCTAAGAAATTCCGACCCAGCAGTGAAATTTCCTACTGTATCCGGATCCAGGACGGCATGAACAACAGGACGAAGAGAAAGAGGGTTAACCAGCCGGCGAGCCTTCGCCACGGCGAGAGCGGGCCGTCTTCGGTGGGGGGATGGCCGGGGCCGGTTGCGCGCGTGAGCAGCCAAAGGACGACTGCCCAGACCAGCCAGTGGCTGCCGGCCGTTGCGTCCGGTATCAGCGCGTCTCCGCGAAGCCCTGCGAGATAGCTCGGGATTCCGTACGCGGCGCTGACCAGGACGGCAAGCAAGGGCAGCATGCGAAGAACGAATGCCGAAACCCGATTCTGACGGGGACCGAGGAGCGCGTACCCGATGTGACCACCATCCAGCTGCCCGAAAGGAAGCAGGTTGATCATCGTCACCAGGAGCCCGGCCCATCCAGCGAGCGCCGTTGGGGTCAACATGACGTCGTATCCCTGGGGGATCGGACCTTGAAGCGCGTTCAGGAGTCCCAGGTAGAGAAGCGAACGGCCTTCGAGAATGTAGGGACCCTCGGGCAGCGGCTCGACGGGAGACGTGGCGAGCCCGTACGCGATCACCGGGAGGGCGACGGCCATCCCCGCGAGGGGTCCCGCAGCCCCGATGTCCAGTAGCGCATTGCGAGAGCGGATGCGCTCGCGGATCTGGATCACCGCACCCAAGGTCCCGAGCAGAAAAAAGGGAACCGGAATGAAATAGGGCGGGGAGACGTCGACGCGATGGTACCGGCCGGCGAAGAAATGGCCGAACTCGTGGGCGAGCAGGATGGCCATGAGCGGGAAGGAGAACACCCAGCCCGTGCTGAGCTCGCTGAGCGTGGCCGGCGACTGCCCGAGGACCATCCCTGCGCCGACAAACAAGGTGGAGGCAAAGGTCAGGACAATCAGGGTCAGCGGCAGGGCCCAGTTGACGTTTCGCCTCTGCACGGCGTGCCTGTAGCATGTGCGTTCCGAAGCGCACGATCTGCTATTCTCTCGGGCGGATGGACCTCTACAGCGCGGCCAAGCGGCTCAACCGGCCCTTCGTTTTCACCGACGAACACTCCACGCGCGATCTGACGATTGCCGACCACGGATTGATCGGCGACGGGTTCTCGGCCGCGCTGGTCCGCGCCGACGGCGCGATCGACTGGCTCTGCCTACCGCGGTTCGACAGCCCGAGTGTCTTTGCCTCCCTGCTCGACGAGGCGAACGGCGGCTCCACGTCACTCAGCCCCGTCGACTATCCCTTCGAGAGTCTTCAGCGCTACGACCCGGGCACCAACGTGCTCGAGACCTTGTTTCGAATCGAGGGCCGCGGGACCGTTCGACTCACCGATTACATGCCCTGGACCGACGATCCACGATCGGCGATGCATGAGGTGCATCGGCGCGTGCAGTGCGTCGAAGGCGAGGCGGTGATCAAGGTCGTCTTCGATCCGCGCTTTGACTACGGTCGCGTCAGCACCTCCTTCGAGGTCGAGGGGCGCTCGGCGCTCGCCAAGGGCGCAAATGGAGAGCGCCTCTTGGCGGTTCTCGGCGGAGTCGGTCGCTGGGAACAACGCCTCGAAGGCGGCGTACAGGCCGTGTTTCGACTCAAAGCCGGCGAACGGGGCTGGCTCGTCATCAGCTGGAACGCAAGCGAGTCGGAATCCGTCTTGGCCTACCGCCCCTTCGACGCGCTTCGCAACACTCGGCGGCGCTGGCGCGACTGGGCACAGCAGCTCGAATACGATGGCCCGTGGCGACACCACGTCACCCGGTCTGCACTTCTGTTGAAGCTACTCATGTACGCGCCGACCGGTGCGATGGTGGCTGCACCCACGACCTCGATTCCCGAATGGATTGGCGGCATTCGCAATTGGGACTATCGGTACACTTGGACGCGCGACACGGCCATGGCGGTCCGCGCGGCCAATTTGCTCGGATGCAGTCGAGAAGCGCGTGAGTTCTTTCATTTCGTGAGAGATACGCTCGAGCGCGACCGAGAGCTTCACATCATGTACGCGGTCGACGGTGGCCGAGTCCCCGATGAACGCGCTCTCGATCATTTCGCCGGATATCGCGGATCGCAGCCGGTGCGCATTGGAAACGGAGCGCGCGACCAGCTCCAGCTCGACACGGCCGGTGCGCTCATGGACGCGGCCTACGTGTACGAGCGAGTCGGTGGCTCGCTCACGGCGCGCGGCTGGCGGCGGCTTCGCAGCGTGGTCGACAACGTCGTTGCCATGTGGGCCAAGCCTGACCATGGCATCTGGGAGCCGCGTGCAGGCAAGCGGCACAACGTGCATTCGAAGCTCATGAGCTGGCTCGCGCTACGGCGTGGCGCGGAGCTTGCCCCATTGTTTGGCGATCAATCCCTGCGAGCGCGATGGCAGCAAGTCGCCGATGAGCTTCACGTCGAGCTCTGCGCGCGCGGCCTGGACAGCACCGGCAGTCGGTTCGTTGCCGCGTACGACCACGAACATCCTGACGCGTCTCTGCTCCTCTTGCCGATTCACGGCTTCCTGCCGCCGAACGACCCCCGAGTCCTCCGTACCGTCGAATGGATCCAGGCCACCCTGGCGGATGGGCCCTTCGTGTACCGCTATCGCACCGATGACGGGGTGGGCGGTGAGGAGGGCGCGTTCGTTCTTTGCGGCTTCTGGTTGGCCGAGGTCTTGGCGATGGCTGGCCGCATCGATGAAGCGCAGCAGGTTTTCGTCGCACACGCCGAGGCTTCCAACCACTTGGGTCTGCTCGCGGAGCAAATCGACCCCGGAAGCAGAACGCTCCTCGGCAACTTCCCGCAGGCCTTCAGTCACCTCGGCCTCATCAACGCAGCGGCTAGGATCGATTTGGCGCTGCGGCTGCGGGATGAAGGCTCCGCTCGCGTACCCGAGTTCGAGATCGGTCGCTAGGTGGGGGGCTTGGCGAAACTAGACGAGCTGGATCTTCGACGAACCGTGACGCTGCGGTTCGTGTCGTATGCCATCTTCGTAGGCCTGCTGACGGGGCTCGGCCTGTTCTTCTATGCGGGAGTGCGCGACGCGGCGTCCTGGGGCGGGTTCGTCCTCGGAGGGCTGGCGGCCGCAGCGGGTATGGCCTGGCTCGCGCGCTCAGCGATGGATCCTTCGCTCGAGACCGGGCCAGCGAAGCAAGCGCTCGAGCCCGATGAAGCGGCGATGGCGCCTTCCGGAGACGCGGTGGACGTCGACGAGGACCTTGTCGAAGACGACGAGGTGGACTATCTAACGGCGCTTCGCCACGAGTTTCGCACGCCGCTCAACGCCGTCCTCGGGTTCTCCGACGTGCTTTTGAGCGGCATCGACGGAGAGGTGAACGAGTCGCAGCGCGAAGACCTGGAGATCATCCGCGCCTCCGGGATTCGTCTGAAATTGCTGCTCGACAGCGCGCTCGATCTCTCGCACCTCGCCGACGACCATCTCCGACTGAACGAGGACCGAATCGACGTTCGAGAGCTCGTGTCCAGAGTTGCGGCGGAGGCCGGGCAGCTCTGGTCGAACAAGCGAAGCGCGACCTGCGTCCTGCCCGAGCAACCATGCATCACGGAAGCCGACGAGAACCGTTTACGCCGCTCCATGCTGGTCCTGACGGATTTCTTGGCAACCGACCATCGAGACGCCGAAATCGAGTTGAGCCTCGTCCCGACGGGAAGCCATCTCGCAATCGAAATCACAGCAGGCGCTTCGGATCGCCTCTCGTTTGATGCGCTTCCGACGACCGCGGAGGTTCTTGCGTCGGAAGAGGCCGGGGAGATTCGCCGCTGGCCGGTGGCCGTCACGGCCGAAGTCATTTCGCGGCACCGCGGGTCGCTCTATCATGGCAATGCGCCGTCCCGGTTCTTGATTCGACTGCCGCTGCTGGGTGGCCGATGAAGCCTGAAAGAGCGCTGCCGGTCTCTAAGCTTCGTTGGGGAATCGCAGCCCTGTCGATCTACTTCGCGGCAAGCTGGCTGTTCTTGGCGGGCGAAGACCACTACCCGGCTGCCCTGTTCGTCTTCGGCGTGGGCCTCCTCGTGGGATCGGGCCTGCTGCGCTCGGTCAAGCGGCTTCTATCGGCACGGAGCTCGTCCCGACCGCTGGACCCGATGGCTGCGCCCCTGCCTTCGATGCTGCACACCATCGAAACGCACTCGGCCAAGCCAGAGCTGCCCGCAAGGCAGCGCGCCCGCTTCCTCGGCGCCCTCGGCCACGAGCTACGAAACCCGCTCAACTCGGTGACTGGTTTCTCGGACATGCTGCTCGGCCGCGTCGATGGTGAGCTCAACGCGGAGCAAGAGAGCAGCGTCCGCACGATTCGTGCCAGCGCTGAGCGGCTTCTTCGGCTGGTTTCGACGTTGGTCGACCAGTCGAAGATCGAGGCGGGGACACTTCGCTTGCAGCAGCAGTGGGTGGTTCCCGAGGAGCTGATCGAGGAGGCGATCGGGTTCGCGCGATCGCGCGCCGAGGGTATTTCGGTGATCGGCGGCGTCGCCGACGGGCTTCCCCGCATCTTCGTCGACCGGCATCGAACGGTTCAGGCGCTCGTCAGCCTCGCCGTTCTGGTCATCCGCTCCTCGGGTACGGACATCGTCATGCGCGTTGCGCCGCCGCGACGCGATCAGGTCGGGAAGGGGTTCGTGCAATTCGATCTGATGGCGACTCTCAAGGACTCGACCGCCGATACGCTAGCGATCGTCGAAAGGCTCGAAACCCCGCTGTCGCGATCGGATGCCCTCGGCCTAGAGGTTGCGGTCGCCCGGAGCGTGATCGAAGTGCAGGGAGGGCGCATCTGGACCGAAGCAGGGACCGCCGGCAGCCTCCGCGTCTGCATGACGCTTCCGACATCGGCCCACTAGGTTGGGTCGGGCTTGGAGGCGTCGAGCACTGCTCGGTATGCCCGGTTGCGTTTCCAGCCCAAGTCTCGCTGAAGCCTTTGTGTCATCTCTTTGGCCGTCAGCCCCTCGCGTTTCCACTCCGCAAGAAGGGCGTCGAGGTCGATGTCGTCCATCGCGGCGCCGGGCGCTCGGCCTTCGACGACAAGCGTGATTTCGCCCCGAGCTGGGCTCGAGAGCTCTTCCCGGACTTCTCGGACGGTACCTCGCAGGGTCTGCTCGTGCAGTTTCGTGAGCTCACGGCAGAGCGCGATTCGCCTCTCGCTCTCCAACTCGCTCTCGAGGTCCTCCAAGGTCGCGTGGATGCGATGGGGCGACTCGAAGAGTACCACCGTGACCTCCGAGTGGGCGATGCGCTCGAGTGCGCGTTTGCGGTCGCCGCCCCCGCGAGGCAAGAACCCCTCGAAGGCGAAACGACGCACCGGGAGCCCCGCGACGCAAAGAGCGGCCAAGACGGCGCTGGGACCTGGAATGGCCTCTACCGAGACACCGGCCTGCGCTGCGCGCGAGACCAGGTACCCCCCCGGGTCACTCACCACCGGAGTCCCCGCGTCGCTCACCAGGGCGTAGTGCGCGCCCTTGGCGAGCTGCTCGACGATTTGCAACACCTTGGCGTCATTGCTGTGCGCGTGAAAAGACCGCAAGGGGGTGGAGATGCCGTGCTTGGCGCAAAGCGTGCGTGTGTGACGGGTGTCCTCTGCGAGGATCAGGTCTGCTTCACGCAGTACGCGCAGCGCTCGTAGCGTGACGTCTTCGAGACAACCAATCGGCGTCGCAACCACGGATAGGCGCCCTGCCATTCAGTCGCGTTACCACATCTCCGAGGCTTCGCGACCCGGCCTTTTAGGGGGATTCGTAGACTTCGACGACGGTATCGCCCAGCTCGCTCCGCAAATAGGCCTTGAGCTTCTCGAGCAGACGCTTCTCAATCTGCCGAACACGCTCCCGGCTCACGCCGAACTCGTCACCGAGCGCCTGCAGGGTCTTTGGGTCTTCTGCAACCAAGCGGTCGTCGAAGATCTGCTTCTCCTTGCCCTCGAGGGACGTTCCAAACTCGTGGATCTTGGAGGAGAACTGATCGCCGATTTCGGCGTCCGCCAAGTTGTCGTCCGCGCGGCGCTGCTCGGATGGAAGAATCTCCACTCGCGCCACGGTGCGACCTTCTCCCATCCCCACGGGCGCATCGAGGGACGCATCTCCGGCTGCCAAGCGCATGTCCATGGAGACGACGTCCCGCTTTGGGACGTTCAGGCGTTCGGCGATGACTTCGGCCGTTGGCTCGATACCCATTGCAGAGAGGCGTGCCTTTTCTTTCTGCAGATTGAAGAACAGCTTTCGTTGGGCCTGCGTGGTGCCGACCTTTACGAGGCGATGGTTGTTCAGGATGTAGCGCAGGATGTATGCACGAATCCACCAAGCGGCGTAGCTCGAGAGCTTCACGCCTTTGTACGGGTCGTACTTCTTGACGGCCTGCATCAGACCGATGTTGCCTTCCTGAACGAGGTCGAGAATGTTTTTGTAAGCTTGTCGGTAGTCGTAGGCGATCTTGACGACCAGCCGGAGGTTCGAGGTGACCAGTCGCTTTGCGGCTTCGAGGTCTTCTTCTTCGAGGAAGCGCACCGCGAGCTCGTGCTCTTCTTCCTTCGAAAGAAGCGGGTACCGCTGCACGTCGCGCATGTAGACGGCCAATGGGTCACGTCGCGAGAGTGCGGACACGGAAGGTGCTAGTGCGTCGGAGGCGTCCTCCTCCAGAGCTGGCGCATCGTCTGCGATCTCGACGTCTTGGAGCTCGTCGATCTCGTCCGATTTCTCTGAGTCTGTTCCAGTCATCGATCCCGCCCGTGAGAAACCTGTCTAAAGCACAGCCCCCCGAGACGTCCAGTGGCAGCCCTCACTTGGGGGCTTGAAAGGTTCGCTTACCCGCCGCCTTCGGTCGCAAACGCCCGCCGACTGCGCCGGCGATTGTGTATTGAATCGCGCCGTCTTCTGTTTGTGCGGCTTTGAGCCCCGAGGAGGCGAGCTCGAGCATGGTGGCCACCTTGGGGCTTCGTTCCTTGTAGGCGTCCTGGACTTTGGCTCGGACCATCACGTTCAAATCCGAGCGCTTGAGCGGTCGCAGGAGCCGTACTTTGCCCAGCGCGTCGAGCTCCAGGTCCTTGCCGCGAGCCGTTGCACGCTCGATGTTCGCGATCCCCTCTTCGATCGTCACCGTGAGCTCGAGGTTCCCTGCCTCCGCACGGTCGAGCGTCAAGCCGCCCCAATCCGGAATCTCGAGCTTGGATTTGCCGTCGCCTAGGCTCAAGCGCTCGATGGTGACCGCGATGTTCCCGGTTGATTCCGCGACCTCGCTCGGCATGGCCAGCGCTATCTCGCCGCTGATCGTGCCGCCCAGAGGGATCTTCGTGTACCGACGCAGCGCGGGGAGCACTCCGAGATCCACCTCGTCGATCTCGATGTCCACCTCGAAGTCTTCCTCTCCGACGGTGATGTCGCCGTCTGCGTCGCCCCCTGCCAGCTCTGCGTCGAAGCTGTACGACTTCGTCTCGGAGATCAGTGAAAATATCGATGTGCTCACGGTGAGCTCGTCAAAAATCAGATCGAGTGGAGGCGACCCCTCTTCTTCGGAGGGAACGATCCAGCGCAGGCCTTCGAAGGTGAGCCCGGTCAAGCCCGAGTGGGTCAAATCGATGATTTCGATCTGGTAGCCCCGCACCGCAGCCTCGTGAACGATGCGATTGGCGAGGCGCTCGTACGGGAAGGTCTTGTACGCGAAGAAGAGAAAACAGATGACGAAGAACGAAGGGTACGCCGTCCACGTCAGAATCTTCTTGAATGGAATTCGGTCCACGGTCTACTGCTCCACCGAACCGGTTTCGCGGTCGTAGGCGTTGACTCCCAACTTGACCGTATATCCCGTTCGCATGCGGCCGCCGGTCATTTGAATCCGTTCGATGGCGACAGGATACGAGCTGTTCTCGATATCCGCGAGCATCTCGATCAAGGGTCGGAGCTCGACCACGGGCAAAGAGACGCGCACCGAACGCCGGCTGTAGTCGCCCATGTCGAGGTTTGGCTGGTCTGTGATTCCGAGACCGGTCACGCCGTACTGCTGGGCACGCTCCTCGAGGAAGCCGCCGAGCGAAGGCGCCTTTCGGTCGTACAGCTTCTCGACCGCGACCCGGTCGGCTTTCTCCTGTCGTAAACGCGCTTCGGAGCGACGGATGTCCTGCAGAACCAGTCCGATTTCGTCGTTCTCCGTCTCGATGTCCGAAATGCTCGCGATTGCGACGTACATCGGCAGGACGATCAGAATCACGACGAAAACGACGGCCATGATGGCAATCAGTCGACGTTCCCGCCCGCTGAGCGCATCCGCCCAGCTGCGTACGTTGTCCAGCGCGTCTCCAAAGGCCACCTTAGTTCTCCTTCTTCTTGGGACGGGCGGCCGCCTCATCGCAGTCGACCTTGACCACCAGTTTGTAATCCTTTCGGTCGCCGACCGCATTCGAGATCGACCCCTTTTCAGCTTCGGCAAAACAAGCATGTGCCTGGAGGTCACCCAACAGCCTGTCTCGATCGGCGATGGAGCCCACGGTCCCCTGGATCTCGAAGCGACCGTTGTCTCCGTCATCGTCGATCTCGATCAGTAGCCGACGGGTATCGTGTTGGATGTCTGCCGGAATGCTTTCGGAAATCGCCTCGAGAACGTCGTACGCATCGAAACGGGGCAACGGGTCGTCGATGCGAGCTCCGGCGGTCAGCAGCTCTCGCGCATGAAGCGCGCTCCGCGTCTCCTCGCCGAGCAGGTCCTTGCTGACTTCCGCCAGCGTTTCGGTGAGTCGTTCCTGCTCTGCACGCGCTACCCTGTATTGGGCAAGCAGCGAAACGGCGAAGGAGAGCACGATTGCAGCGAAACAAGCGGCGATCAGGCGAGCGTGTGTCCGAAGCTCGCTCGCCGCGGCAGCTGATGCAAACTCACCTCGGCGCAGGTTGAGTTGCTTCCGCCGTGAGATGGCGCGCGATGCGAGTGCCGCCGCCTTGGCGAACTTTGGCCGCGTTTCTTCGTCCGCGCCTGGGGCCTCGGGGAGCGGAGCGACGCCGCATGGGAGTCCGAGTTGTTCGGTCAGCCAGCTCCGCGCGCTTTCCATAGGTGCCGTCTCCCCCGAGAGCAGCACCATGGACGGTTCTTCGGAGCGCTGCGCCCGGTAGCTGGCCAGTGTGCGTTGCAACGCTGCACCAAGCTCGGCGCGCCGGCCCGATTCAACCAGATTCATCCCTCCCGAAAGCGTGCGCGCGAAGGTGCAACCGCCGTTGGTCAGTGCCGCGAAGTCGGTGTTGGTGGGTCCCAGGTCGACGACGATGACGGTCTTGTTCGCGAGCGGCTCACCCAGCAGCGCGCCCAGGCCGTCGAAGGCAGCCGCGCCAACGGCGAGCTCTGTGGGATCTACGCCCGCCGACCGGAGCTGATTGAGCCTGGCCGCGACGTTTTGCCGAGGCGCGGCCACGGCCATGAGCTGGATGGTCGACTCGCCACGACCGACCACTTGATAGTCGACGATCGCGTCGTCGATATCGAAAGGAAGAACCGAGCCGAGCTCACCGGGCAAGACCTCTCCGGCCTTCTTCTCGACACCGGCCGGCAGGTCGATCAGCCTCAGCGAGGCCGCTTCCCCGTTGAGCGACGCGATGATGCGATCGGGCGCCCGGGCGCCCGCCGAGAGGACTTGCGCGATCGCGGCCTGCAGCACGCCTGGGTCCGAGTCCGATTCCTCGGAGTAGGGAAGCGGGGCTTCTGCGTACTGCTCCATTTCCCATCCGCGCAGCGCCGTCCGCAAGAACGCGCCGCGAACTACCCGGCCTGTGACCTCTAATCCCAAAACCAACGACATCTCAATTCATCCGATAGTAGTGAAACACGCCCAGTCCTGGCATGCGCCCCGTATTGGGCGGAGGTGGAACCCAGCGGGAGTGGAAGTTGACGACCGACTCGATCCGGATCTGGGAATGCCCAACCAGAGCGACTGCTTCGATGGTGAAGATCTGCGCCGACGTCGCGAAGGATCGGGCAAGCGGAGTTCGTTGCTCGTCTGGGATCTCGATGGGTGTGAAAATCAGCTCGCTCTCGGGACCCAAGAAACCCGTGAGCATCCCGTACAGATCTTTTTCCGTTCCCTTGCCTTCGACGAAGTTGATGAGGTCCGTCGGCCGGCTGAAGAGGGGGATGGGGATGAGCTGACGAATCGTGGTGAGAATTTGGACGAATTTGATGCTTTCGAGCGGATCGATGCAAAGGCTCACCTCGGGGGCGAACGAGCAGATCCTTCCTAGCAGAACTTGGGGGCTGGCTTCGTTCACATTGACGAGACCCGATGCGTAGATCGTCATGAGCCGGGCTGCAGGGTCGTTGGGGATTGGCTCGACGAAGGTGGCCCAGAAATCATCGTTGAAGCCCCGCACGAGGCGCAGCTCTTGGATCGAGTCGAATGGAGCGTTCTTGTTCCGGTAAGGGTTCTCGCTCAGCTGATAAAGTGAATCGTCTTCCGTCCCGGTGCCGCCCGTCCTCGTCAAGCCGGCACCTGGGTCGAAGTCGGTTCGTTGAATGTCGCGATCCCACCAGTCAATCACCGCTGTGATGAGATCGAGCCGCGTGGTCAAGGTGCCGGTCTCGTCTTCCGACGTGAAGAGCGCATCGTAGGGGCTTTCCGGGAGTTGCCCACCCGTGAGCGTAAAGAGCTGCGTCGCCACGCCGTTACGCGCCTG
>CAJIBW010000213.1_pt1 | contig 20836 bp, 17 predicted proteins | sample 9199441 | NCBI WGS metagenome assembly CAJIBW01 (sample SAMEA7708313, study PRJEB35096) | sediment metagenome | biome: marine neritic benthic zone biome [ENVO:01000025]; feature: sediment [ENVO:00002007]; material: shallow marine sediment [ENVO:03000034] sea grass bed [ENVO_01000059] ... | reverse complement strand
GAAATCCGGAAAGGCCAGGCTTTGATCGGCAAGGGCTATGCCGACCAGGGTCACCCCCGCGATGTCGTGTCCCTTGGTGACCATCTGCGTCCCCACCAGCACGTCGATCTCGCCGCTCCGAAGCCGATCGAGCACCTGCTCGACCCCATCTCCCGACGCGGTGTCGCGATCGAGTCGTGCGACGCAGGCCTCCGGAAAGCTCTCTTCGACGGCTTTCTGCAGCTGCTCGGTGCCAACGCCAAGCCGTTTGTACTCCGTGCCTTGGCACGCCGTGCAAGGAATGGCGATGGCGCGGTGGAAATCGCAGTAATGGCACCGAAGCGCGCCCTGCCCACGATGTTCGGTCAGAGCGACGCTGCACGCTGGGCACTCCGCCACGAGCCCGCAGGACGCGCAGCGCAGGCTCGGTGCGAAGCCGCGTCGGTTGAGAAAGACGATCGCCTGATGGCCGTGGTTCAGGCAGCGACCGAGCGCAGCAAAAAGGGGACCGGAGATGAGGGAATGCCCCGTCGGCCCCACTCGGTGTCGGCGCAAATCCACGATTTGCACGTCGGGCATGGTCGCGCCCGTCGCTCTGCTGGGCAGAGAAAGCAGGCCGAGGAGCCCGTGGTTCGCGCGATAATACGTCTCGACCGAAGGCGTAGCGCTCCCAAGCACGCATATCGCCCCGGCGTCGCGCGCGCGGAGCAAAGCCATGTCGCGGGCGTGATAGCGAAAACCCTCGTCTTGCTTGAACGACGGGTCGTGCTCCTCGTCGACGACGATCAGTCCCAGGTCTGCAACGGGGGCGAATAACGCCGAGCGCGCGCCGATCGCAACCTGCACCCTGCCCTTGCGAAGCGCTTGCCACGCGTCCTCTCGCTGACGTGCAGTCAGCGCGCTGTGAAGCACGGCGATGTCGTCACCAAAACGCGCACGGAATCTTCCGACGAGCTGCGGGGTCAGCGCAATCTCGGGCACCAGCAGAATCGCGCCACGACCGGACTTTCGGACTTCATCGATCGCGCGAAGATAGACCTCGGTCTTTCCGGACCCGGTCACGCCGTGGAGAAGGAACGCCTGCCCGCTTCGTTTTTCGAGCGCTTCGACGAGCGCGTCGATCGCAAGTCGCTGCGCGGCGGTCGGTAGGTGTGGCTCGTCGCGCGTCACCGGAATTCGAAAGAACGGGTCGCGAATGGCTTCGACCTCCTGGACTTCGAGAAACCCCTTTTTTGCAAGCGAACGCGCGACGGCGCGTGGGTCGCTGACCTCGCCGCGAAGCTCCTCGAGAAGGATCGAATCGCGGTCTGCGAATTGATCCATGAGCCTCCTTTGCCGGGCGCCCAGGCGCGCGGCCGACGCGTCTTTGCCCGTGGCCGTCAGCTTCAAGGTCCGGTGGTGTGCGACGCGCTGTCCGGGCAGATTCTCGGTCGCCTCCAGAAAGCCATCCTCACGGAGCCGTCGCATCGCCCCCGACGGCAAGGCCGGCGCGGCAGCGCGCAAGACCTCACCGAGCGGGTGCATGTAGTACTGGGCGGCACGGCCGAGGAATCGCAGCAACTCGGGGCTGAAGACCGGCTCCGACTCGAGGAGGCCAGCTACGGGAAGCGCACGCGACACCCCTTCGGGAAGCTCCTCACGCCCCGCGACGACGAAACCAGCCAGCTTTCGGCGACTGAAGGAAACAGCGACGCGGCTGCCCGGCTTGAGACTGCCCCGCAGCTTCGCTGGAACATCGTAGGTAAACAGCTTCCGCAGTGGCACCGGAAGGGCCACTTCGACGTAGTGAGATTCGATGGACTCCGACACGCCTGTAGACATCGACCGCCTAGGTGCGCTCTACGAGCGTTCCATCTCTTCGAAACTTGCCTCGCCGCCTATCGGGGTCGCGCGAGTAGACGGCAAACGACAAGTCGTCGCGCTCCCCCGCCGCCAGGCGCTGTGCTGCAGCCATGGCGATCATCGCGGCGTTGTCCGTGCAGGAAACGGGAGGCGGAACGAAAAGCGCCAACCCATTTGCATCGCAGGCCTCTTTGGCTCTCGCGCGAAGCCCCCGATTCGCCGCGACACCTCCGCTGATGATCAGCCGGTCGAGCCCCTCGTTCTTGCATGCGAGAACTGCCTTCCGAACGAGACTCTCGACGATCACAGCTTGATAGGAGGCGCAGAGGTCGGCGAGCTCTTGCTCGTCGCCAGGGACACCGTGCTTTTGAACGTGCCGCACGAGGGCCGTCTTCAAGCCCGAGAAGCTGAACTCCAAGGTCTTGCGCGACGCCATCGGAAGCGGAAACGAGACGGCATCGGCGTTTCCGCGCGAAGCCAGGCGATCGATCACGGGGCCACCGGGGTACCCCAGACCTAGGAGCTTGGCCGCCTTGTCGAATGCCTCTCCGGCAGCGTCGTCTCTGGTCTGCGCGAGAAGCGCGATGTCGCCCACGCCTTCGACCCGATAGAGCGCCGTGTGCCCACCGCTCACGAGCAAGCCGACGAACGGCATCGCCGGCCCGTCGTCGGCCGAATCTTCGTCGGTCCTTCGCAAATACACCGCCAAGAGGTGACCGTCCAAATGGTTCACGCCGACGAGCGGCTTGCCGATACTCCAGGCGAGGGCCTTGGCGACCTGGACACCAACGAGTAGCGAGCCCACCAAACCGGGTCCCTGTGTGACGGCAATCGCATCGACTCCGTCGAGGCCCCCCGGAGCCTTGCTGAGCGCCTCTCGAATCACCGGAATGATCGCCTGCATGTGCGCCCGCGAGGCAAGCTCCGGAACGATGCCTCCGTAGGGCCCGTGCATCGCAACTTGACTTGCCACCACATCGGCTAGCACCTCACCCGAGGTGGTGACGAGCGCAGCGGCCGTTTCGTCACAGGAGCTTTCGATGCCGAGCACGCGCATCAGAGCTTCTCTCTGCGGAGGCCGAACACGCCGAAGTAATCACAGGCGCCAGAATCGATGACGTCGCAATCAGACGGGTCGCAGATTTCCAGACCAGGCCCGGCAACCAAACGTACCTCGATGTTGCCACCTCGAAGGAGCGAGAGGAACACCATGACATCTCGTCCGTCGAGCGGACCCGAGGTGGGCCGCGCGACGAACATGTAGTTGCGAAGCCTGCCGCTTCCCGGAAATTCATAGAGCCCGAGCTGATCGTGCGCGAGAGGAGGAATCGGGAGCAGCGGCGTATTCGAGAACGTGGGGCCGCAAGATTCCCCGCTGGTCGAAATCGTGCCCGGGTTTTCGTACTGTCGCTCGGGGTCGAACGTGAGCTCGAGCGTCACACCGTAAGGAAAGCCTCGTCGAATGAACGAGCAGTCGATCCCGTTGGGGCAGTTGGTCGGGTCGTTCACGCCAACGATTTCGCCCCGGTAGACCTCACCCTCGCCGGTGCTGAACTCGCCCAAAGGGTCGCAGCCGAACGCAGCGATCAGAACGCAGATCAACCAGCAGCGCCGCATGTGGCGGAGCATAGCAGAGTGCTAGATGCTGGCTCGGAGCGTTTTACTGGCCGAAAGCCAGCGCCGATATCCGGGCGCATCGCCCGCTTCGGCAGCGAGGGAGGCGGCCTCTTCGTATCGAGCCTGGGCGTCACGCGCCCGGCCGGCCAGCTCGTCGATCGAGCCGAGCATGCCAACGGCCCGAGCGACGAGACTCGAGCCAGCGCTCGCCCTCCCGTCCCGCTCGACGCTGGCGAGCTCGTGAGCGGCGCCGTCGTGGTCACCCGCAGCGGTAAGCGCGTCGGCGAGCTCTAGCCGGGCACGGGCGATCGTATCCGCCGGCGCGCCGATTTCGCCGAAGAGCTCGAGTGCGCGCCGATAGGCGTTCGCTGCGTGCTGTGGGTCGCCCTCGATACGACGGATGCGCCCGATGGCCACCTGAAGATGAGATTCGATCGAGGGCTCGACCCCTGCGACCTGCTCGAGCGCTTGGCCGTATTGCCGCATGGCGTCGCGAGGCCGGTCGCGACGGGCGGCAATGCGTCCGAGAGACATGAGCATTCTCGCGCGATCCGCGCTGTTCGGCGCTGTCAGGTCCAGCGCCTCACGCAGCACACCGTCTGCACCGGACGCGTCGCCCGATCGTGCCAGCGCTTCTCCGAGCTTTCTGCTGAACGTGGCAATGGCCCGGTCATACACGGTATCGCCGCTTTCCAAGGTCTGCCGGCGAGCGAGCTCGAGTGCACGGCGGTACTGCAAAACCGCCCCGAGGTGATCGCCACGACTCATCGACGCGTCCCCGGCCTTCTCGAGAACCACGAGGCTGGTCACGGCATCGACGCCACTGTACGCATGGACCGCACGCACCTCTTCAGGCGCTCGAAGCTCGCTCAGCACCTCGAACGCGCGGCGGTGAAGCTCGCGCCGCGCCTCGGCGGGAATCGACGCTGCGACGAGGTCCGCGATGAATGGATGGACGATACTCACCCGGCCGCCGTCGAGCTGCACGAGGGAGTTTCCGGCAAGCTCGTCGAGGCCGTGCAGCTCGTCGTTCTCCGAGACGCGGCGCAGGGCGTCTAGGTCGCACGTGCGGCCGAGAACGGCAGCGGCTTGAAGGAGGCGTTGGGCGTCGACTTCGAGCCGTTCGATGCGCCGCGCGATGGCGTCCGCCAGGCGCGGCGCCGGCCCGTCCTCAGGGCTCACACCCAGCGCCTCGAGCTGCTCCAGATGCAGCGGCAGGACCTGACCGCCGACCGACTCGGTGACCTTGTCGAGCCCGGACATCAGGCGAAGATGGAACGAGCCAGCCAAGAACTCCTCGGCCTGCCCCGAGTCGAGACCTTCGAGATGAATCACTTCATCGGCGAGGATGCCCCGATCGTGATCGCTGGCGGTCACCAAGAGCACGGGCTCTGTCCCGAGCGCGCGCGAGAGCTCCACGACGGTTCGCTGGGTCAGTCCATCGCAGTAAGAAAGGTCATCGACGATCAGCATGACTCGCCCACTCGATGCTCGCCCGCGCGCGCTCCGCACCGCCGAGGCCAGTGCCTCGGCCACCGCGCCTGTCCTCGAACGGCCGTCGCCGCCGAGCAGGCCCGAAGGATTCATCACCTCATTGACCCCGGCGCCGGCGAGCGGGGAGCCGAGGTCGTCTCGCCTGAGCGCCATCCTCGCCAGCTCCGAATCGTCGACTTCCAGGAGCTCGGCCAGGAGGGTGCGAATCGCCGCGTAGGGCACCGGCGAGCCGGTTGGATGGGCGCCGGCGCCCACGACGAGATCGCCTTCTGCAGCAGCCACCTCCGCGATCTCGGTGAGGAACCGAGTCTTGCCGACGCCGGGTTCACCAAACAAGTGCACCCAGTGCGCCCCTTGTGTGGCTGCATGACGATGTTCACGGATCAGGCGAAGCTCGTTTTCGCGCCCTACGAAAAGGCGCTGCGAGCCTAAGGGCGGGTAGAACGACGGCCGTAGGGAGCGACTGCTGCCCAGCGCCGGCTCGGGGCCGGCGAGCCGCGCGCCGCACTCACCGCAGAAATTCTGGGCATGAGACGTCGGAGCACCACAGCTCGGGCAGGGGATGACCGAGGCGCGGAGGACCAGCGTCTGCTCGAGGGCGCTGCGAAGCGCCTGCTGCATGTCGCGAGCGACCTGGAAGCGCTCATTGGGATCCTTGGCCAGCGCCTTCATCGTCACTTCCGCCAAGCGATCCGGAACCTCCCGCGGTGGGTTCGCCGTGCGCGGGTCGGGAATCGGATCGTTGATGTGCCTCAGAACGACCCGCGTGGGCGTGTCGTCGATGTACGGGAGGTGGCCGGCCAGAAGCTCGAAGAGCACGACGCCGAGCGCATAGAGGTCACCGCGCCCATCGACGCCATCGCCGCGGCCCTGCTCTGGAGACATGTAGTCAGGCGTTCCGCAGACCAGGCCGGGTTTCGTGATCGAGCTCTCTTTGCCAACGATCGTCGCGAGGCCGAAGTCGACGACCTTGACCAGATCGTCTCCCGAACGAAGCGGACGCAAGATGATGTTCTCGGGCTTCAGATCACGGTGCACGATGCCGAGCTCGTGCGCCTCGCCGAGCGCGTCGAGCGTGTTGATCAGGATCTTGCAGATTCGATCTACCTCGAGCGGCCCCTCTTCATGCATCACCAACGCCAAGTCCTTACCGCTGAGGAACTCCATCGCGAGGTAGAGAATTCCGTCGTCGGTTCGACCGAAGTCGATGATGCTGACGCTGTTGGGGTGATTTAGGCGGCTCGAAGCACGGGCCTCCTGGTAGAACCTCGCGACGGTTTGCTCGTCGCCGAGGAGATGCGGGTGGATCACCTTGACCGCGACGGTCCGCCCGAGGGTGGACTGCTCGGCCTTGTAGACGCGCCCCATGCCCCCTACGCCGACGACATCTTGCAGAAGATAGGAGCCGCCGACGATACGTCCCACGAGCGGGTCTGCGTCACCACCACCCTCGTGCTCGTCAGAGGGCGCACCGCAGGCAGAACAAAAGCGCGCGGCATCTTCTACCGACGCGCCGCACTGATGGCACAGACGCACGCTCACAGCATATCCCACGCCGTGCTCGGCTCAAACTGGCGAAGCGCTGAACACCTGACCGGTGCTAGCGCTGTTCCTCGTCGAGCCTGCGCATCGCTTCTAGCAAGAGGTGGTGCGTCGGTATCCCGATGGCGTCCGGCACGGGCTCGGATTGGGGCTCGAGGGTGAAATCTCCGTCGGTGAGTCGGAGCACTCCGTAAACGGCTTCCGCTCCGCAAAGCTGACCGAAGCGCGCGTCATGAATCGCGCCATCTTGAAACATCAGCTCGCCCTCTGACGCACCGTTTCGAACTCTCAGGATCCCGTTCTTCCGGCCGTTCGCGATCATCTGAATCAAATCAGGAAGCGCCATTTCTTGAAGCGATCCGGAGATGCCGCGACCGCCAGCGCTTTGAGCGCGAGTGTTCGCGATGATCCGCCCCGCCTTGGCCGCGACGACCGCGGCCGACGCGGGTTTGACGACGTAGTCTGCTGCTCCGAGCTCGAGCCCGCGATTAATCGACGACTGAGCGCGGTCGGAGGTCACGAACATCAGAGGTGTCTTGGCATGCGCGTTGTTGCTCATGAGCTCGAGAAGCTCGAAGCCTTGACCATCCGCTAGGTCGACCTCGCTCACCACGAGGTCGAACGCATCGGCCTCCAGGCTCCGAAGCGCGCCTCGAATCGATCGCTCGATGATGACGTCGTAGCCCTGACCGGCGAGCTGCACCTCGAGCACAGCAGTCTCCTCCGGTTCCGGATCGACGATCAGCACGCGATGGCGCTCGGACATGATCTGCGCGTTGAGCCCGTCATCGAGGACGATATGGCGCAACCAATCGACGACCGCAGGATCGAAGCTCGTTCCCTTGTGCGGCTCCAACGCGTCGCATGCCTGCTCCGCAGAGACGCGCTGCCCGAGCGCGTTGTCCTTGCTCTGGGTCAAATCGATGTAGCTCTCGGAAACGGCAAGAATTCGAGCCCCGAGAGGGATGTCTTTGCCCGTCAATCGTTCCGGGAAACCCTTGCCGTCGAAACGCTCGAAGCGGTGCCGAAGCGCGTCGACCGCCGTCTTGGGAAGGTCGACGGTCTCCAGAATTCGAATCGGAGCGCTGTAGAATCGGCGGGCGGTCTCTTGCTTGGCCTCGTCGTGTGCGACATCGAACGGCGTCGAATGCGAGTCGGTCGAAACGCCGAGATCGTGCAGGTATGCGGCGACCAAGATGCCTTGGACCTGAGCCTTGCTGAGTCGAATCCGCTCACAGACTTGCTTGCAAATCCGCGCCACTCGCATGGAATGGGCGCCGCGATGCGGATTGAGCTGCTCCATGAGCGTCACGAGCACGCTGAGCGTTTCGAGGTAGACTTCCGGGTCGACAGCAAGATCGCCCCCCTGCTCAGGAGCGGAGAGTTGCTCTATCAGCGTTTCCCCGGCAGAAATCCGTGATTGGGTCTCCGCTGGCGGCTCGTCGACCTCATACTCGATAACCTGATCGTTCGCAGGCTGCTCTGCCTCGAGTGACTGCTTCCTGCGACGGCGGACCAAGAGCCCGTCTTTGTCTTCGAAAACCTGACCCCATCCGGGTACGGGATCGGATTCGCGCGACGAGCGAACTTCGCGCGACGAAGCACCGCTCAGCAGCATCTCGAATGGTCGGTTGTCTTGATCGTAGTGCTTGGCGATCGCTGCGCGGATGGCGCCCTCGCGTGCCACATAGACGTGCACACCTCGTGCGCCCGTTGCAAAGGTCATCTGCTGTCGCACGTCCTCATCGGTCATGTCCGCCGCAACGACCGAAACCATTCGGCTCTTCGCGTCGTACATGATGGGGAAGGCGGTCAAACGCTTGGCGAGCTTCCGGGGTACTTTCTGAAGAAGACCGCGGTCGATGGCCGCCTTGGCAAGCCGCTCGGAGCTCACGAATCGGGTTTTGTAGAGGCCCGCGAGGTACTTCAGCAGCGCCGCTTCGCTCATCAGGCCGAGCTGCAGGATCGCTTCCTCCGCGGTCGACTGGGTCCGCTGGGCGTGGATGACGACCTCGTCGTAACGGTCGGGCGGCAGCTTCCCCTCGACGACGAGCCGATCCAAGGTCGCCATGCCGCGAATCTGCGTCGTCTGTTCTGGCTGAGCCCCCCAACCCACGGTCCCTACAGTGTAGCGAACCAAATCGAGCCCGGCCCACCCTCACGCTGAAAAGTCGAAATCGACAACAAAGCCCGGCGTGTTAGAGTCCGGCGCAGTGAGGCGGCGGCTGGCAATCTGGCTCTCGATGAGTCTGGCAGCGGTGGGCTGTGCCACCACCGGCACGCTCCAAAACGGACTCTACCGGGGTGAGGAGACCTCCTACAGAATCGGTGCGGTCGGCGAGGGCTGGACGGCCGTCACCGTCGATCGGCAAAACGACCTGGCCTGGCACGACGACTCCAAGGGGGCGGTCATTCACGTCGACTCCGACTGCGACCCCAGCCTGGACATCCCGCTCACAGCGCTTCGAAGCCACCTCATGATCGGATTCACCGAGCGAGAGATGGTCGAGGAGCTCCTCGTGCCGATGGACGGGCGCGAAGCGCTCCGCACCTCGTTCACCGCGAAGCTCGACGGGGTCCCCCGTCAGATCCTCCTCCAGATCCTGAAAAAGGACGGCTGCGTCTACGACTTCGGCCTGATTACGCCGCCGGGCGAGACCTTCGACGACGCCCTGCCGGATTTCGACCGGTTGCTCGCTGGGTTCACCACGACGACGGGTCAGCCGTGACCTCTGCCTCCCCGTCGACCCGGCCTCGCAACTTCACCACCTGGGCCGACTATCAAATCCGGCGTCTTCGAAAGTTCGTCGAGGAGGTGGGCGCCTCGACCCTTCTCGCCGGGCGTACGCTTCGCGCGATGTTCACGACGCGCTTCGACACCAACGAGTTCATCTACCAGCTCGAGCAGCTCGGCGTCCGGAGCCTGGCGATCGCGGCGGCGACGGCGATCTTCGTCGGGATCGTCATGACCATTCAGTTCGCGGTGTCGATGGAGGCCTTCGGCGCAAAAGACACGCTTGGCCGCGTGATCGCGGTTTCCGAGGCTCGCGAGCTCGCGCCTTCGCTGACGGCGCTCGTCGTGGGCAGCCGCATCGCAGCCGGAATCGCAGCAGAGCTCGGCTCGATGACGGTGACCGAGCAAGTCGACGCCATCCGAGCCCTGGGGGCGGACCCGATTCGCAAGCTCGTCGTGCCGCGCCTGGTCGCCTGCATCGTGATCATGCCGTTGATCACATTCGTCGCGTTCATTCTCGGGATGTTCAGCTCGATGCTCGTCGCGGCGCTGTCGTACGGGATTCCGATGGAGTTCTTCTTTTCGACCGCGCTCGACTCCCTCAGAATCAACGATTTCATCAGCGGCGTCTCCAAGACCCCATTTTTCGGCTTCCTGATTGCGATTCTGGGCTGCCATTTCGGCCTTCAAACCCGCGGCGGCACCGAGGGCGTCGGCCGCTCGACGACCCGCTCGGTCGTGGTGGTCTCGATTAGCATCTTGATGGCGGACGCCCTCCTCACGCAGATTTTCGTCAGCTTCGGCACCCTCTGAGCCGAATCAGATCCGAAAGGGAACGTCGAACGTCTCAGACGATATGACCCGCTGGCTCATCATGGCGTTGATTTGGATCGGAGGCTGCTCGCGCGCGCCGGAGCCGCTCCGCTCCACCGGGCAAGCCGCGAGCCCCTCGCTCCTGAGCGCTCCGGCCTTGGATCTGACGAGGCTCGCTACGACCGATGATTGTGTGGACTGCCACTCGGACGTGGCGTCTCACTGGACGAACAGCGCCCACGCCTACGCGTCGTTCGACAATCCGTGGTACCGGGCGAGCATCGAGCAGTTCCGCAAGGAGCGGGGCGAGCGCGAAAGTCGGTTTTGCGCCGGCTGCCACGACCCGCTCCTCCTGATCTCGGGCGACATCGACCGTGGCGTCACGCCGGACAACGACCTCGCGTACGCCGGCATCACCTGCCTGGTCTGCCACAGCGTCGAGTCTACGCGGCCCGATGGCAACGCGAGCTTCTCTCTGACCGACCAGGCCGTCGTGCTTCCTGACCCGGCAAACCCCGAGGAGATCGAGGCGCACCGTGCGCGGCTCACGATGAAGCCGCTCCGCACGGCGGCGCTCTGCGGCTCGTGTCACCGCTCCTTTTCAGGCCCGGCAATCGGAAACGAGAACCATCTCCCCGGAATCGACGACTTGGGCGACTGGGCGTCCTCGGCGTTCGCAGGTTCGGCGCAGGATCAGCTCGTCGCGGTCGAGGAGAACAGCTGCCAGGGCTGCCACATGGCGCCGGAGTTGGCATCCGATGCGGAGATGGCGGGCGCTCACGACGGAACGGTCAGCAGTCATCGCTGGGCCGCATCCCACACGACGATGGCGGCCCAGTTGCCGGACCCGAGGCAGGCTAGACAGGCCATCGAACAGCTCCAGAGCGCGGCGATCGTAGACGTGGGGGCCGTGCGCGCTGGCCGTCGGCGCTATCTTCTCCCCGAAGAATCGAGGCTCCGAGGCGCGGAGCGTCTCGTCTTCGACGTGCTGCTCGAAAACAGAGGCACGGGCCACCGGTTTCCGGGCGGAGCACGCGACATGCAGGACGTGTGGGTCGAGGTCGAGGTTCGGGATGCCTCAGGCACGCTGCTTGGGCTTTCGCGCCCGACCGAGGACGGCAAGGACGATGTGTTCATGCTGCGTGCGACGCTCCTCGATGCGGAGTCCGCGCCCGAGATCTTGCATCGAGTTCATCGATTTTCCGCTCCGGCGTTCGACCGCACTTTGCCGGCACACGATGCGCAGGCCGTCCGCTACTCGATGGCGCTTCCCCGTGAGCTCGAGCCTCCGCTGCGGGTCGACGTACGCGTGCTACACCGCAAGCACAGCCTTCGCTTTCAGGCCTTGGCCTGTGAAGCTAGCCGCAGCGAGCGAGGCGTCCGGTTCGCGCGCGGCGCCGAGCAACGCGGCAAGGTCGCTCTCGATCCATGTCTGGAGCAGCCCGTGACCGAGCTGGCCGCCGCAACGGTTTGGATGGGGGCGGGAGCGAGCGAGCATCAGGCGACGGGCGGTGCCGGGCGAGCGTCGGTCGAGCGGCTGCTCACGCAGGCCCTCGCGCACCTGCATGCCAAGCAAGAACACGCACACCTCGCCAAACCGAGCATCGAGCGCGCATTGCGCCTGGCGCGCCAGCTGAAGTCCGAGGTTCTTAGCGCTCGGGCTCTCGTACTGCGCGCACGCCTGTCCTCGGCCCAGGGTCGGCCCGGCGAAGCCGCGGCCTTTGCCGCACGCGCCGAGGCGTTGATCGGAGCGAGTCCCGTCCTCGATCGCGTCCGAGGGGACGCATATTCCAGAGCCTGGCGCTGGAAGGCGGCAGCCAAAGCGTATCAGCGGGTCGCCGACGCTTCTCCGCTGGACCCGCGCGCCTGGCGGGACCTGGCACGGGCCTATGGGAGTCTCTCCGAAGACGAGAATGCGCTATCCGCCGCAGACGCCGGCCTCCGCCTGGCGCCACGAGACGAGAGCTTGCTGCGTAGCCGCGCCCTGGCCCTGGAAAGCCTCGGCCGATCGGAGGCGGCGCCGGCAAGGGAACGATGGCTCGCCCATCGAGCTCCGGATGCGCAGTCGCAGCTGCTCGCAGCGTGTGAGCAAAAACACCCGAGGTGCCGTAGGGATCGGCAGCCCATACCGCACTACACCCTCTCACCTCCGCGAAAAGCAATTCACGCAAGCCTCGATCCCGGATAAGATGGCACGAATGTCGAAGCGTTATCAAAAGAAGAGCGCCAACACGAAGAAGCGAGCGAAGAAGGGCCACGGCCCCTCGCGCAATACGGTTGGCGGACAAACCACGGGCGTCATGGGCAACATGGTTGGCGGGTTTCGACGAGCCGTCGGCTCCGATTCGGACGGCACCAAAGACAGCAAAGGCGGTAGCCTCTTGTGGACCGCGATCCTCGTCACCGCCGCCATCGCGATCATCGCCTGGAACTTCGCGCGCTAGAGCCGTATGGCTTGCCAGCGCAGCCAGTGATCGGCGAGCACGAGCGCGACCATCGCCTCTCCCATCGGAATGAACCGCGGCAAGAGACAAGGATCGTGACGGCCAGTCGTTCGAATCGTCGTCGCATCGCCCGTCGACGTGACGGTATCTTGGCTTCGCGGAAGACTGCTCGTCGGCTTGACGGCGGCCCGAACGACGATCGGCATCCCGCTCGAAATCCCGCCTAGCATCCCGCCGTGACGGTTGCTTCGGGTTCGAACGATGCCCTCGGCATCGGTTTCGAACGCGTCATTGTTGTCGCTGCCGCGCGCCGCAGCGACGGCAAAGCCAGCGCCGTACTCGACGCCGAGCACCGCTGGCAGACTAAACAGGGCCTTTCCAAGGTCAGCCTTGAGCTTGTCGAAGACCGGCTCACCGAGACCTGCGGGCACGTTGCGCGCGACGATCTCCGCGACGCCTCCGATCGAGTCCTGGTCCTTGCGCATCTTCTCGATGAGCTTGACCATCCGCACAGCGGCCTTCGGATCGGGACAGCGGACGATGTTCGGCTCGCCGTCGGGAAGCTGCTCCACCTGCTCGAGCGTGACTAGAGGGGGAATGGTCGCTTGGATATCCCCGACCTGCGTCACATAGCCGACGACCTCCCCACCGAACGCCTCTGCAATGAGCTTTTTCGCCACGGCGCCGGCCGCCACGCGGGCCACGGTCTCGCGCGCGCTGCTACGTCCGCCGCCCCGGTAGTCACGACGACCGAATTTCGCGTCGAAAGTGTAGTCGGCATGCCCCGGACGGTACACGTCCTTGATGTTGGTGTAGTCTCGGGTCCGCTGGTCTTTGTTTCGGACGATGATCGCAATAGGCGTCCCGGTCGTCTCGCCTTCGAACACGCCGGAGAGGATCTCAGGGCTGTCCGGCTCTTTGCGCTGCGTGACGATCTTGCTTTGCCCGGGGCGTCGGCGCTCGAGGTCCGGGATGAGGTCTTCTTCGGAGAGCGGAAGCCCCGAAGGACAGCCGTCGATCACGACCACGTTGGCTGGGCCGTGGCTTTCACCCGCGGTGGTCACTCGGAAAAGCCGACCGAACGTACTACCAGGCATGCGGTCTCACTTCTGGGGGCCCGCATGACGGCCGATCGCACGCCCGACGAAAAATGGCCCCATCTGCTGAATGTACTGGGAGGTCTGCACCGTGCCCCGCATCGACTGAACGACGTGTGACAGCGGATGAAGCGTCGATCCGATCAGACCAATGAGGAATTCGTTGTCGTTGGCATCGAGCCCGTGACAGGCGAGCCGCACATCGTGAGCGAGGTCCTGGTCGCCGTACGCCCGCCCGATCGTGGCATGCTCGCGAAGGATGCCGCCCTTCTCTCTTCCTTCGAGCTGCTCGAATGCCCCGGTGCGACGGAGCGGGTACCAGACCGCCCAATTCCAGTCGGGGTTGAGGACGGTCTGCCTAGGGCGATCGAGCAGCCAGAACTCGAGGTCCTTCTCATAGCCGCTGCTGTAGGTGCGGCCGATCATCGTGAGCTCGGGGCGTAGCGTCCAGTCACGCAGGGGTGCCGCTTCGAACAACGGACGGACCGAATCCACGAATACCGCGGGATCCTCACCGAAGGTGAGTAGCGCCACGCCGCGGGGATCGTTGGCGTCGGCGTACACCACTGCAGGGATGTCAGCCTCTCTCAAGGCCGAGAGCAACGCCTCTTGGTTGGCGGCGATGGACGTGCCGGTCGGAACCTGGAACACCAACAGCTGCATGAACAGCCGGCGATCCATGAGCTGAGGCTCGCCGTCCTTGGGCGCACCCCGCTCGCGGGTGTCGATCGTGGGAGAACCGGCTCGTGCGCCGCCGTGTTGTCCGTGCGAATGGGCCATGAAACGACTCATAGCGCTTTTACCCCCCTCCTGCACAGTGTAGGCTCGGTTCCGTTCTCATGATGCGCGCGTTCAAGATCCTAGCCGCGATTCTCATCGTTGGGCTCGTTGGCTTGGTCGCGCTCGGCTACTCGCTCGATGAGTCGAGACCCGACGGCGAGCCCGGGCCCGAGGCCGACGCGCTGGCGCGATCGATGGAGGCGGCCGTGCATAAGGACGCCTGGGACCGAACCGGAGCCGTGCGATGGTCATTCTTCGAGCGGCACCACTACGTCTGGGACCGTGAGCGAGGGCTCGTCGAGCTTCGCTGGGGCGATTCGCGCGCGTTGTTCCGGACTCGGGATCAAACAGGCCGGGCGTGGCATGCCGGCACCGAACAAACCGGGGAAGATGCCGAGGAAGCGCTCAAAGCAGCCTACGCGTACTGGATCAACGACTCCTTCTGGCTCAACCCGGTCGTCAAATTCTTCGACCCCGGCGTGCAACGCTCGCTCGTGAAGCTAGACGACGGACGCGATGCTCTTCTGGTGAGTTACAGCTCGGGCGGCGTCACGCCGGGCGACGCGTACCTTTGGATCCCCGGTGACGACGGCTTGCCCGAAGCCTGGCGCATGTGGGTGCAGATCATCCCCGTCGGCGGCATCGAAACGAGCTGGGAGGGCTGGACGGAGCTCGGCACCGGCGCAAAGGTCTCTACGCAACACGAGGGCTGGGGGCGCACGATGACGTTCATCAGCAACGTCGAAGGCGCCGAAAACCTCGACGGCCTCGGTGTGGAGCCTAGCCTCTTCGACCCCTTGCTTCAGGACTGAGGGCTCCGCGTCAGGCTGAACACGCCCAAGACGACCAGAAGCGCCCCGACGACGCTGATCGTGTTCGGGTACTCCCCGAAGAACAGAACCCCCCAGGTGTACGCGAGAACGATCTGCAGGTAGGTGACCGAAGACGCGCGGCCGGCCGTCTCGAGCTTGAAGCCTTTGGTGATCTCGATCTGGCCGAGCTGGGCTGCAAGGCCAATCCCCAGCAGGAGCAGCCACTCGATGCCCTGGGGAAGCACGATGCCTTCGACGGCCAATAGCGGCAAGGAAGCGGGGCCGGTGACGAGTGGGAAGTAGAGGACGACCACCATGTGATGTTCGGTGGAGCCAAGGCGACGGATGACGACGTAAGAGATTGCAGAGAAGATCGCGCCGACGACCCCTACCAAGACCGCGATTGGATCCAGGGGCACACCGCTGGAAAATAGAAAACTCGGTTGGGCGACGAGCACGACGCCCGCCATGCTGAACAGGGTCGCGAACACATCCAAGCCGCGCAGCCGCTCTTTGAGCGCAAACGCCGCAATGATCGCTGCGAGCATCGGATTGCAGAATTGGATCACCGTAGCGTCGGCGAGCGGCAGGTGATTGATCGCGTAGAAGTAGCAGCTCAAGCCCATGAAACCGGCGAAGCCGCGCAGAAGAAGCAGCCTCTTGTTGTTACCCCAGGGATTGATCCCGAGGCCGCGAATTGCCCACCAGCTCATCACGAGGGTCACCAGCACCCGAGCGAGAACGAGCTCCATGGTCGGCAGTCGTTCGCCAGCGAACTTTGCGAACACCGTCATCGCGCTGAAAAACAGCGTGCCCAGCAACATGTGGCGCACCCCAGGCGTGACGCGATGCCAATTTGGGAACAGGACGGGCACCCCGCGCGTTCTGCCTGGTAATGCGCGGGGCGCAAGCGGGTGATAGGAAAAACGCATGAGAACGCTGACGAGAAGCTTCGCGCAAGGGCTGCTGGTCCTCGCACCGGTCGCCATCACGGTCTGGGTCGTCGTCTTCACGGTGACGACGCTCGATCGTTGGCTCAACATGCGAATCCCCGGGCTCGGGATCGTGATCACCGCTGCCGGGATTACGCTCATTGGCTATCTGGCCGGCAACGTGGTCGGCGACAAGCTGATCTCGGTCTTGGAGGCGGGGATGCGGCGCGTTCCGCTCGTTCGAATCCTCTACAACTCCCTCAGAGATCTGTTTGGAGCGTTCGTCGGAAGCAAACGCAAATTCGATCAGCCGGTCGCGGTCGAGATCAACCCGCACGGGCTCAAAGTGCTGGGCTTTCTCACCAATGAGCGATTCGCCGATCCACATCTAGCGGGGCACGTATCGGTGTATCTGCCGGAGTCCTACAACTTCGCTGGCAACTTGGTCGTGGTACCACGCGACCGCGTGCACCTGCTGGACGCCGACGGGGCGGAGTTCATGGCATTCATCGTATCGGGCGGCGTGACCGACATGAATGCGGCGAAGACGGTGGTCGACGGTCAGACGGTGTGACACTGGCGCTGGCGCTGACACTGGCGCTGGCACTGGCACTGGCACTGGCACTGACACTGACACTGACACTGACACTGGCACTGACACTGACACTGACACTGGCGCTGGCACTGGCGCTGGCACTGACCTACCGGGGCTCGGAAAAAGGCGCGACACGGGGCTGCGCCGAACGGCTCGGCTTGCATTTGTGTTCGGAGCACTTGGGGGCTCTGACCACGCAAGCCTCGCCTCGACGCGCGCGCCAATCTGCGGTGGTTGCTGTTTTGCAGATTGGCACTTGCGACGTCGACTCCGCCCCATATCGCGCCTTTTTCCGAGCCCCTCCACACATGGACATTCATGGCGAGGAGCGAGGCGCAAGGGTGCTCCCGCGATGTCCACGTTTTCAACCCTTGAGCTCGCGACATAGCCGTAAGCTACGGCGAGTTGGAGTCCGGCGCGCACCTCCTTGGCCGACCCGCACGCCGATGCGAATCGCGCTCTGGCCGTCCCCGCATCGTTTCCATCGGCCTCGGCTATGTTGAGCACGACGCTATTCATCGCCCGATTGATTTGGTCGCACAGTGACCGATCTCGCTTACGAACGACTGGAAGCACCGCACGCAGCCCTCCCGCCGCCTGAAGCGCCCGTTGTTGAATGACAAGTCCCATGAGTGATCTCCTTTTTGCCAGTGGGTCGGGTTCACCCAAGGACCCGGCACGCTGGCAAAAAGGAGATCACGATGACATAGCGGAATCACACGAGCACTGACACTGACACTGGCGCTGGCTCTGACACTGGCACTGACACTGACACTGACACTGGCACTGACACTGGCACTGGCGCTGGCGCTGAATGGGGGTATCCTTTTCCAAAATGCCAAAGACCATCTTCGAATCCCCCCACGATCTCAAAAGCGCCGTCGGCAAACACCTCGGATACAGCGGCTGGCTGACGATGGAACAAGATCGCGTAGACAAGTTCGCGGACGCGACCAACGACCATCAGTGGATTCACGTCGACGTGGAGCGCGCAAAGACCGGGCCCTTTGGCGCCACGATTGCACATGGCTACTTGACGCTGTCGCTCGTCAGCTCCTTCATGCCCGAGATCTTCGAGGTTCGCGGCTTCGAGTTCGCTGTGAACTACGGCACGAACAAGGTCCGTTTTCCGGCGCCGGTGAAGGTCGGCCAACGAATCCGAGGTGGCGCGGAGATCTTGTCCGTCGAAGAGGCCAAGGGGGGCATCCTTTCAGTGGTTCGCGTCACCGTCGAGATCGAAGGCGAAGACCGGCCGGCCTGCATTGCCGAGCCCGTCAGCCTCTACTTCCCAAAGAAGTAGCGATCCACTCCGACATCCAGTTGCGCCCCCTTTTTTCGATTTGCGCCCAGAAATGCTAGAAAAGGGGTCGCTCGCAGGGGCTCTAGCGCCTCGCACACGGGGAATGGGAGGGAGAGCGTGATGGAGACGAATAACCCAAGGATGTTCAACTGGGGTTGGGTTGTGATTTTAGCCGCGTTCGCAATGGGAGGGGCTTCGAGCGCCTCCGCACAAGGCGCGCAGATCGACCTCAATCAGTTCCGACCGGCCGAGCTTGCGACAGACGGCTTTGCATCGAGCACGCCGGACGGCCAGGGCCATGCGCGCTTTGGTTTTCAGGTCTGGCTCGACTACTCGGACGACCCCCTCAGAGTCAACGGCACCGAAATCGTCGCCCAGCAGTTGACCGGTCACCTGATGCTGAACATCGGCCTCTGGGATCGCCTCGTCCTCTTCGTGGACATGCCCTACCACTTCATGATCAAGGACCCGACGAACAGCGGCGCGTTCAAGAAGTCGAACCTGGGCGACCTCTACTTCGGTGGCCGATTGAACTTCTTCGGCACCCGCGACGATATCTTCCAAATCGGCACCCAAGCTACGCTAACGATCAATACCGCCTCGCTGGCCAGCGGCCGGCAGTCGTTTGCGGGTCAGGCCGACCAGAAGCCGTATCTCGGGGGCTGGTTCGAGCTGCTCCTCAACTTCAACGCGGGGGACTACGTCCGCATTCCGATCCAGGCAGGCTATAAGATCGGTCCTCAACGCGGGGATCCCGCGGTTCTGTTCGTCGGCAACGAGTTCACCTACGGCGGCGGTGTCTTGCTCATGTTGGGCAACGACCATTTCATGATCTCGGGCGAGGTCTTCGGCCGAACCGCCGCGAATCCGACCGTCAAGATGTGGTCGAAGAACGAGACCCCAGTCGAGGTCCTGGGCGGCTTCAAGTGGCTTCCGGACTTCGGGTTCACGCTCGGCGTGGGCGGCAGCGCGGGAGTGACGCCCGCGTATGGGGCGCCCGATTGGCGCGTCTTCGCGATGCTCGGGTACACGATGCCAGCCGATGAGAAGGCGCCCGACGCCGACCGTGACGGAATCCCCGACGAGCTCGACCAGTGCCCGAACGAGGTCGAGGACGAGGACGGCTTCCAGGACGAGGACGGCTGCCCGGACTTGGATAACGACGGAGACGGCATTGCCGACGCCGACGACAAGTGTCCCAATGACGCCGAAGACATCGACGGCTTCGAGGATGACGATGGCTGTCCTGACCCGGACAACGATGGCGATGGAATTCTGGACGCGGACGACCAGTGTCCGAACGACGCCGGAGCGCCCGAGAACAACGGCTGTCCCGACCCGGACCGCGATGGGGACGGCGTACCGGACCGCATCGACAACTGCCCCGACGATCCGGGGACGGTCGAGAACCAGGGTTGCCAAGAGAAGCAGCTCGTCGTCATCGGAGCGGGTCAGCTCGAGATTCTCGAGAAGGTCTACTTCAAGTCCGGAAGCGCCAAGCTACAAAAGCGCTCCTGGGCGCTACTCGACAACGTCGCTTCGGTCCTGATCGCTCACCCGGAGATCAAGAAGATCCGGGTCGAGGGTCACACCGACAGGACCGGCAGCCTCAAGTACAACATGATTCTGTCCAAGAAGCGCGCGAACACCGTGGTGCGCTACCTCGTCGGCAGAGGTCAGGTCAGTAGGTCACGGCTGGTTGCGCAGGGCTTCGGGCCGAAGAGGCCGCTCGTACGGGACGCGAAGTCCAAGGAAGAGCGCGCCATGAACCGACGCGTCGAGTTCCATATCGTATCGAAGAAGCCGAAGAAGTAGATCTTCGGCCGACACACTGAGCGGGCCCCGAGCGAATGCTTGGGGCCCGTTTCGTTTAATCGGATGGGGGCTAGTGCGACTCAGGCGGCGGGACCATCGCCTTGGAGCCCTTTTCGAGCTGCGCGTTGATGAATCCGGGGGCGACTCTAGACATCCAGTAGAGCTGGTTGGCTTGGCCGGGACGAATCTCGAGACGGCCCGCGCGAAGGCCCTTGAAGGTCTCGTCCATGAGCTGGGCCGTGGTGAGGATCTTGAAGTCTCCGTCCTCGGGCATGTCGGCCGTCAGCTCCGTGCGCACAGCTGGGGGCATGAGCTCGATCACCTCGACGCCTTCATCCTTGAGCTGCTGGCGCAGCGAGATTGTGTACGAGTGGAGCGCAGCCTTGGTGGCGCAGTAAATCGGGCTGAGCTGAAGAGGCACGAACGCTAGGCCAGACGACACGTTGATGATGGTGCCTTGCTGGGCTTTGAGCCGATCGATCAGCACGGACACCATCCGAATCGGACCCGCAAGGTTGACGTCGAGCTCGGCGGTCAGTGCGACGAGATCGTTGGCGGGCCCGGTATGGTTTCTCGGAATCATGACGCCCGCGTTGTTGACCAAGACGTTCATCTCGGGGAAACGCTCCGCGACCTCGGCGGCAAGCGCCTGAACGGCACCGGGATCCGCCGCATCGCTTTGGATGACCTCGAGGGCTGGCGTCTCCTTGCGAGCGGCCTCGAGCTTATCGGCATTCCGGCCGGTGATGATCACCGTGTTCCCAAGCGCGACAAACTGCTTCGCCAGCGCCAAACCAATCCCAGCGCTCCCGCCGGTAATCAAAATCGTATTGCCCTGAAGCTTCATCGGTCTCCTCCTATGCTGGGCGATCCCTAAGGCTAGAGAACCGTGCCACCAGCCCCCCCCTCCCATCCGGCACGGCAACGATCAACCGTACGATCGGAGAAACCCTCGCGACGGGCGTGCTCGCGATTGGGCGCCCCGTCGCCACGGCACCCCAAGTCGACATACGACTAGGCGCCGGCCCAATCGCTGTGCT
>CAJIBW010000463.1_pt1 | contig 21545 bp, 20 predicted proteins | sample 9199441 | NCBI WGS metagenome assembly CAJIBW01 (sample SAMEA7708313, study PRJEB35096) | sediment metagenome | biome: marine neritic benthic zone biome [ENVO:01000025]; feature: sediment [ENVO:00002007]; material: shallow marine sediment [ENVO:03000034] sea grass bed [ENVO_01000059] ... | reverse complement strand
GGCAAGCGCCACAGGTTTCGGACACCCAAAGGCGAGAACAGGCACAGCAAGCGATAGCCGAACGCGTCGATGACGAACGTATCGCCGTGACGCTCGCGGCAGTCGGTGAAGAACTGGGTCGGATCTCGAACCAGCTCGCGGCCTGCGCCGACCCAGGGCAGGGCTCCCGAGACCATCGGCGGCGTCGGATCGATCGCCGGGCGCTTCCGTCTGATCGCGGAAAGCGCGCCGCGAGCCCGGGCGACGGCGGCCGAGATCGGCCCGCGCGTCCCGATGCCGTAGCCCTCGACCATGTTGACGACGTTTGGGAGGTTCACCGCCAGCTTGAGATCACCGTCGACGCGGACCTTACCGGACATGAAGGCACGCATCGGGTTCATTTCACCCGTGGTCAGCGCAACCCAGTCGTCGGATGTGACGTGAATCGATGCATCCTCTTTCGGGCCGTCGCCCGTGCTGACAAACGGGGAAGAGGCGCCGCGTTTTAAATTGAGAACCCAGGTGCCGCCGTTCTCGCCCGAGAGAACGAACTTGAAGACCGCGTTGGGCTGCGTCGCGGCCTCGGGATCGACCCGCGCAGCTTCCTCGAATGCCGCAAAAAATTCGCTTGGAGCTCGCATTGCTGCCGGCTTGCGCCGACGCGAAGCATGGCACAGACCTTTAGGCAATGGCAGACGCGCTCCGAAATCGTTCCGCGGTGGATTCGGTCGAGCGAAGGCCCCTCGGTGAAGAGCTCCTCTTGGACTTGAAGGGCCGCGGCCGGATTCGCGTGCTCGAACACAAAGGGCCCAAAGGAGCGCCGACCCTCGTCTTGCTCCACGGCCTCGGCGCGACGGGCGGGCTCAACTGGTTTGCTGCGTTTCCCGAGCTCCAGCAGCGGTACCGCGTGCTTGCGGTGGATCACCGGGGCCACGGCCGGGGCATTCCCACGCGCCGGTTTCGACTGAGAGATTGTGCCGACGATGCGGTCGCCGTCGCCGACCGGCTCGGGATCGATCGGTTCATCGCCGTGGGCTACTCGATGGGCGGCCCCATCGCCAAGCTCTGTTGGAATCGGCACCCCCGGCGCGTGCGTGGTTTGGTGCTCTGCGCGACCTCGAGGTACTTCACGCCGCAGCAGTTTCCGATCCTGACGCGCGCGATCTTGCCCGGCGCCGTGGTGGGCGCCCGTTTGGCGCCCAACTTGATTCGCGAGCAGATCATCGAAAGCATGCTCAAGACCGTGCCAGGTCAAGAAGGCAAGGACTTCGTTCGCCGAGAGATGTCGGGCAGCGATCCCGCCGCGTTAGCCCAAGCTACGCGCGCCGTCCTTCGCTTCTCTTCGCGCGACTGGGCGTCGAACATCACCGTACCGACCGCGGTCGTCATCACGACGCGCGACGAGATCGTTCCCACCCGACGTCAACACGCGCTGGCTGCCGCGATCCCCGGCGCCAAATCGTTCGAGGTTCACGGCGACCATTTCGCGTGCGCCGCCCGTAATTCGAATTTCGTGCCCCAGTTGGTCGCGGCCTGCGCGCACGTCGACGCAGAGGCGTCTCGGCGCCACGCCGCGGCTGCGTGACCCTGCATCCCAGCACAGCATCGATCGCTCATTCGACGATGCGGATGAGGTGAGTCGGCGCAGTGGTCAGGTGCGTTTCGTCGATCGCGTCGAGGGAGGCGCGGATTTCGCCTTCGCGCGCATGGTGGGTCAGGATGGCGATCGTCGCGGTGCCTTCGTCTCCCGCGTCTCTGTCCTGAACCATCACTTCGATGGAAATACCGGAGTCGCCCAGCTTGCCGGAGAGCGCGGCAAGGACACCCGATTCGTCCCTTACCGAGAACCGAAGATAGTAGCGGGAGGACAGCTCGCTGTTTGCTTGAAGCTTCTGCTCGCCCTCGGACGGCAGATGCCATCGCCGTACGGGCGCGCCGGCCAGCGCATTTTTCGCAATGTCGATGATGTCGCCCGCGACGCTGGTCGCCGTAGGACCCGCGCCGGCCCCGAGGCCGGAGAGGAAGCTTGGGCCGACCATCTCGCCCTGGATCGCCACGGCGTTGAGCGCGCCGTCGACGTGCGCAAGTGGGTCGCTCTTCGGGACCAACGCGGGATGGACCCGTAAATCGAGCGCACCGCTTTCGAGGCGCTCTGCCACGGCAAGCGGCCGAATCACATAGCCGAAGTTTTGCGCGTACTGGATGTCCCGCGGATCGACCTCTTCGATGCCCTCCGTCATGATTTCACTTGGCAGGACGCGGGCCCCGAACGCGAGGCCGGCAATGAGCGCCAGCTTGTGACCGGCATCGCCGCCGGTGATGTCGAGCGTCGGGTCTGCTTCGGCAAACCCTGCCTCCTGCGCGGCTTTGAGCGCGTCGGCAAACGCTGCGCCTTCGTTGGCCATGCTGGACAAGATGTAGTTGCTGGTTCCGTTGATGATGCCCCGGACGGACCGAATGTGATCAGAGGCCAGCGACTCGCGAATCACCCGAATCACGGGGATGGCGCCGGCCACCGCGGCCTCGAAATACAAATCGCAGCCATTGGCCGCCGCAAGGTCGAACAGGGCCGCGCCGCGCTCGGCCAGCAGTGCCTTGTTCGCGGTGACGAGGTGCTTGTTCGCCTCCAGTGCAGTGCGCACGAGGCGCTCGGCAACATCGACGCCGCCAATGAGCTCCACGACCACATCGACGTCGTCCTGCCTGGCGAGCTCGAACGCGTCGTCGAGCAAGGCGACGTTCGGATCCAGCGCGCGAACGATGTCCAGTCGAGCCGGGTCTTTATCCGCCACTGCGACGAGCCGGACGGGCGCGCCTGCGCGAGCCTCGATGACGTCGGCGTGCTCGAGCAATACCTTGACCAGGCCTTCACCGATTACGCCGCATCCGCAGATTCCAACCCTAATTTCGCGTTTCAATCGAGCACCTCCAGCGAGCGAGCACGCTAGCACGGGGGCGGGCTTCACCAAAAGCACGCCGTGCGGCGAGCTCCACCGAGCTGCTACAGTCAGCGCCGCCGCTCATGGAGCAAGCAACGACCGACGACGCGATGTTCCCGTTCGACAATAGCTACGCTCGCCTGCCCGAGCGTTTCTTCGCGCGCCTGCCCCCAACGCCGGTTGCCGAACCGAGCCTGATCCGGCTGAACGAGCGCCTTGCCCAGGAGCTCGGGCTGAGCCCGGAGCGACTGACGACGCCTGCTGGGATCGCGGTGCTCGCGGGGAACCAAGTGCCAAGAGGCGCCGAACCCTTGGCCATGGCGTACGCGGGCTTTCAGTTCGGGAGCTGGGTGCCGCAGCTCGGCGATGGGCGGGCGATTCTTCTCGGGGAGCTCATCGGCCGCGACGGTGTGCGCCGCGACGTTCAACTCAAGGGCTCAGGGCGCACGCCGTTTTCTCGCGGCGGAGACGGGCGGGCCGCGCTTGGCCCGGTGCTGCGCGAGTACATCATCAGCGAGGCGATGGCGGCCCTGGGCATCCCCAGCACACGTTCGCTGGCGGCCATCGCGTCCGGCGAGCGCATTCGGCGTGAGACGTACCTGCCTGGCGCCGTTCTGACGCGGGTGGCGCAGAGCCACATCAGGGTGGGCACGTTCCAGTTCTTTGCGGGAAGGCGCGATGAAGTAGGCGTACGCGTGCTGGCCGATCACGTCATCGCTCGGCACTACCCGGAGGCCGCCGAGTCGGACAATCCGGTCCTCGCATTGCTCGGCGCCGTGATGGAGCGGCAGGCTGCGCTGATCGCGCGCTGGCAGTTGGTCGGTTTCATCCATGGGGTCATGAACACCGACAACATGTCGATCGCAGGGGAGACCATCGACTACGGCCCCTGCGCGTTCATGGATAGCTATCATCCCGACACGGTCTACAGCTCCATCGACCGGCGGGGGCGATACGCGTACGGCAATCAGCCGTCGATCGCGCAATGGAACCTCGCCGGCCTTGCCAATGCGCTGCTGCCGCTCATCGCAGAGGACCAGCACGCCGCGGTGGAGCTGGCCACGGAGCTGATCCAATCGTTTCCGGCCCGGTTCGCGCAGTACTACCAGCCCGGTCTGCTGCGAAAGCTCGGCCTCGCATCGGCGCAGGACGGGGACCTGGAGCTCGCTCAGGACCTACTCCGGCGGATGGCCGAAAATAGAGCCGACTTCACGCTCACCTTTCGCGGCCTCGGGGACCTGGTGGATTCGACCTCGAAAGACGATGCATCGGTGCGCGGCCTTTTTGAAGACCCTGCGGCCTTCGACGAGTGGCTGCTGCGTTGGCGCTCCCGAATTCGCGGCGAGAGCCGATCGCCTGCAGAGCTTCGAAACGACATGCGCTCGGTCAACCCGGCCTTCATTCCGCGCAACCACGGCGTCGAAGAAGCGATCGAGGCGGCAGTGGAGCGGGGAGATCTCGAGCCCTTCGAGGAGCTCGTCGAAGTGCTTGCCTCCCCCTACGAAGACCAGCCGACCCGCGCGCGCTACGCCGCGCCCCCGCGACCCGAGCAAGTCGTGCGGGAGACCTTCTGCGGGACCTGATCGCGCTCGCCCGAGGAAAACTCGAGCGTTCGGGTCACTTGATCGAGAAGCCGAACCAGGTCTGCCCGTCGACGCTGGAACCGAAGCCGGCTCTGGTCCCCTTCACGTCGGCTGAGGTCCCCATTCCGACCGAGGCGAGGCTGAAGCCATACTCGCCTGCGGGCAATGTGACTTCAGGCGTGACCTTGTAGCAACCGTCGCTGATCTTCTTGAACTTCAAGGGGACGGAGTTGTCGGTGGATTTTCTGTCTTTGCTGCCGCCCCACATGTTGGTGCCACCGGTAACGAGCTCGCGATACTGCTTCTTCGTCTTGAAGGGATAGAGCTTGATCTGCTGCCTGGGGTGAAACTGGGCGCTGAACGGCTTGAACGCAAACGACTGAGACGCCTTCACCTTGACGCTCGCCGTGGGCTGTTCGAGACGAACGCTGGCGTCGTAGCCTCGGTAGAGCCCCTTCTTCTTTTGCTTGGCCACGGCTTTCTCCATGCTGAGCTCGGTGCCCGACGCGCCGTTCTCGCTGATGGCGCTAATCATGTTGGCAAACTCGGGGCAGACGTCGTCGGCGCTGGCCGTCGACGAGATGAGGGTGAGCAGCATGAACAAGGACGTGGTCTTCATCGCATGGATCCTTTTCGACAAGCAGTTGGCGGGAGCCCCGCACCGCGGTGATACCGAACGTGGGCCCCTTCTGTCCACCAAGAAAAATCCTTGGGACGTGCTTCCCCTGCTTCCGCGACTGGCGTACGCGGCGGCTATCTAGCGCGACAGCTCGACGCCGGGCATTCTGTCCGCCACGAATTCGCTGATCGCGTTTCGCGCCAGGGCCCCCGCTTCGTCGTCGGCGGTGTCTTGGAACAGGGCGATGACCCGGGCTTCCTTCTCGCTCCCGGTCAATGTTTCGTTCTCGGAAATGCGGAGGAGGCGGGCGCGCAGCTTTCGAATGGCAACCAGGGTTTGCTTCGCTTGCCAGCGCTCGTACAGCTCGTGGCGAAACTCCTGCGTGCCCTCGAGGAACCAGTTCTTTTCGACGCGGTACGGGTCCTCCCCACGCCTCCGCATGATGGCGTCGGTGATGTCGAAACGGACGGTGACGCCCTGACCGTATCCGTCGTCGAAGGTGACCGAGCCGTCCGGCTCGACGACCGCTTTGAATGCGTGGCCTTGGTAGTGGTGCGTGCCGTCCCGGTGCCTACGCAGCTTTGGGGGATCGCGGACCGTGAGGTACTGCTTCCTGCCGACGCCTTCGAAGTAGTTCCTCGGACCCGCATCCGAGGTTTGGCTCGCTTGCCCTTCGGCGTCGGTCGCCTCGCTCGGTGCCGCTCGTTGGGAGACCACGAAGGAGCGCGCCGCCGCGGCCGGGTCGAGCGCGAGCAGGAGCTCCGATTCGGAGGGCGCGGGCGTGGTGGTCGCAGGCTCCGGGGGCGCGGCTCGGCTCGGCACGACGCTTGGGCGGGAGCGGCGCGAGGCGACGGTGGGCACTTGAACCGGGTTCTGCTGGGCCGGCGGCTCGGCGCTCGACGGCGCGGGGGGCTCCGCGGGTGGCGCCGGCTCTGCGACGGTGAACTGGATATCGACCGCGTTCGAATCCCAAACGGTATCGGTGCGCGAGTCGAGGCTCAGAGCGGAGAGCGCGAGAAGGTGAGCGGCCAGCGATGCGAGCAGGACTGCAACCCACCGTCCTGACCGTTCTCGTCCAGCTGGGGACACCACTCGCCTCTCGACTTAGGCAGGCCTAATGGCGGGTCATCCGCTCGGCGCCGCCTAGGCTTCTCTAAGGCAGTGACGCTACCACCGACTCGTGCTCAGGCAAGCGGGAGCGAAGGCCGCATCGAGGTCGGCGGGAATGCGTGCTACGGCTCCGGCGGGAAAAACAGATGCGATTCGTCAAAGAAAGCCTGATCAACGCGAGCGCTCAGAAGGTGTTCGCGTTCCACGAAGCGCCCGATGCGTTCGAGCGACTGCAGCCTCCATGGCAGACGAGCAGAATCGTTCAGCCGCCCAGCTCACTCGAGGTGGGGACGCAGGTCATCTTGAAGGTCAAAGTCGGACCCTTGTGGCAGACCATCGTCGCCGAGCACGTGGAGTACGAGCCCGGAAAGATGTTTGCCGACCGCATGGTGAAAGGCCCGTTTGCCAGTTGGCTGCACAAGCACATCGTGACGCCACGCGGCGAGAACCAGTGTGTGTTGACCGATGACATCGAATACGAGCTGCCGCTGGGCATCCTCGGCCGTACCTTTGGCGGTGCGTTCGCGCGTCGAAATCTCGAGCGGATGTTCGACTTTCGGCACCGGGTGACCCGAGAAGCCTGCGAGTAGTGGACAGCCGAGGCTTCCAAGGAGGTGGTCCGGATCCATCGCGGAGCCTCAGGACGGCACGGTTCGTTTCACTGCTCGCGCTGCTCCTGTCGTGCGTCAGCACTGCGGCCGCGCAAGCCCCCGTCTATGCCGCGGCGGCCGAAATCGAGCAGATTGGAGCCTTGCTCCGCAGGTCGTCGGAAGTGCTGGCCGCAGTCGACGACTATCGAGGGACGCTCTGGAAACAGGAACGATTCGGCGACGAGCTCCTCGAGCAAACCGTCGCGTTCAAGTTCTCGCGGCCGTTCAAGGTGTACATCAAGTACGTCGAGCCGCACGCGGGGCGAGAGGTCATTTACATCCGTGGCACCAACAGAAACAGAGTGCGGGCGCACAAGGGTTCCGTCCCGGATCTAGCGGTCAGCTTGAGTCCATTCGGCCGGATCTCGATGAAGGGGAACCATCACCCAATCACGTCGTTCGGTTTGGAAAGCATGCTTCGGATTGCAGCTTCCAGCGTTCGCAAGGCGATCAGGCGAGGAGATGCATCGATCTCCTTGTCGGACGGCGGCATCGTTCTCGGTCATCCGACCTGGCGCATCGAGATGCAGACGAACGCGGGCGGGCATTACGTCACCGTGAGGGCCTCGGAGAATCTATGGGAGCTCGCCAGGCGTGTAGGGCAAGACATGTACGTGATCCTACATCACAACGAGGACATCCGTTCGCCGCGCGACGTCCGTCCGGGGCAGAGGGTGTTCATCCCTCGGTACTACGCAAGTCGAGGCCAGTTCTTCTTCAGCAAACAGACGCACCTGATGATCAAGACGGTCACCTGGGACCACCAAGGAAGGCTCTACGAGCGATATGAGTTTTCGGATCTCGAGCTGAATCCTGGACTAGACGATCAGGACTTCGATTATCGAAACGAAGGCTACGATTTCGTTTCACGCTGATGGACAGCGCATCCGTGCATCGATACTGCGTGTTCTCCCCGACTCTGTGCAGCAAGACGAAAGATTTACGTACTCGGCGGCAAGAATTACGTATGGAGCAGGCGTGCTAGCGGCCACACATTAATTGTGCGTGGAGGCTTTGGAGTGGAGGCCACACGCGTAGCAGGAAGGGAGGCAGGTCATGCTTTGGATTTATCAAGGCCACGCTGTGAGTGAGATCCTGCTTCGCGAGATCGCGCGAACCAAGCTGATGGTGGACCCCGTGCTCTTCAGTTACGGCGTCTACGTCCTCGTGGCGTTCTTGGTCTTCACGGCTGCGTATCTTGTACACACTTGGCGCAGGCGGCGCACCAAGCGCGTGGCTCGCACGCGACTCCATGTTCGGGCTGCGATGTTCTCGCACAATTAGGGGGATGAGCGGGGCAATTGCGTTCGGTCACTCCCGGTCGGCACTCGGCGGCCCTATCCAGGTTTCATGAAGGAGAACGATCTCGCACAGGCGCGCGCCCAGTGGAGCCATCGTGGCTCGGGGGGGCCGGACGGGGCTCTCTCACCAGGGCCAGGCCAGGAATCGGTTTGGGATTACCCTCGTCCGCCCCGACTCGAACCCGACGCACGACTCATTCGGGTGAAGCACGGAAACACGGTCATCGCGGAGTCGCGCGAGGCGATTCGTGTTCTGGAGACCGCGAGCCCGCCCACCTTCTACCTTCCGCCGCACGACGTTCGGGTCGAGCTCCTGTCTCAGGCGCGAGGGGCCTCGCTCTGCGAATGGAAGGGATCGGCGACGTATTGGTCCTTGCAGCTCGACGGACAGGAAATCGACCAGGCGGCCTGGAGCTACGAAGAGCCCTTCATCGACTTCGGTGCGATTCGGGGTTACCTGAGCTTTTACCCAAGCAAGCTCGAGTGCTATGTCGCGGAGCACCGCGTCACCCCACAGGCAGGAGGCTTCTACGGAGGTTGGGTGACGCCGGATGTAGTCGGCCCGTTCAAGGGAGATCCAGGGACGGGGGCGTGGTGAGCAAGCTCTACGGAGACCGGTCATCGACATGAGAACGTATCTCTTTGACCTCGACGGAACGCTCCTCGACTCGATCGACCTCATTTTGGAGTCGTTCCATCACACCGCGCGCGTTCACCGACGCCCGGAGCGGTCGAACGCCCACTGGCTCAAGGGCATCGGGACGCCGCTTCGCGTGCAGCTCAGTCAGATGGCCGACTCCGACGAAGACCTCGAAGCGTTGCTCGACACCTACCGCGATTACAACCTCGAGCATCACGATGCGATGGCAAAGCCGTACCCCGGGATCGTCGAGGTCGTGAAGACCCTCCATCAGAGAGATGCCAAGCTCGCCCTGGTGACGAGCAAGCTCAGCCGGGGAGCGACGCGAGGGCTGCGGCTGCTCGGGCTCGAGGATGAGTTTCCCGTTCGCGTCTGCGCCGACGACGTCGTCCAGGGGAAGCCGCACCCCGAACCCGTCTTCAAGGCGCTGGAGGCGCTGGGTGCGCAGCCGTCGGACGCGGTCTTCATTGGGGACTCCGATCACGACATCGAAGCCGGCCGGCGGGCAGGCGTCGAGACCGCTGCGGTGAGCTGGGGGCCGTTCGCGCGAGAGGCCTTGGAGGCCGCGGGCCCAAGCCGCTGGATCGAGAGCCCGGAGGAGCTGCTCGCGATCTGACGCGCTCGCCAAACCACGGGCGGCTCTTCGCAACATCTGCTGCTAGGCTCGCGTCGTCTCATGTTCAACTCCCGTGCTCAGCCATTTTCCACGGTAGCCCCAGCCTCATCGCTCTCGCGCGAGGAGCGAATCGAGCAGCTCCGTGCCCTCATGGGGAAAGCCGACCCCTCGGTTGCGCAGCTCACGGTCGGAATCCGAGAGGTGACGACCCGCCACTACGACCGGTTCGTGATGCCGCTGATTCGCCAGCACTGGCCCGCCATGCTGAGCGACCCGTTTGCGGTCAAAATGCGTTTGGCCGCCTGCGATCTGTACGCGTCGGCGCCATACACGGTGCTGTTCTGTGCGCCGAAGCGACCCGCTTCGGTGGCGCTCATCACCGGAATCGGGAACCGACTGCCCCTGCCCAACTCTGCGCTCGCGCTCGCGGCACGCGCCGCGCTCAACGTCCTTGGTCGGGTGGCGCTGGCCGACCAGCACCGTCGAATCATTCTGATCGCCGCGTTCATCGCGATGGTCGACCATGCGTTCGACCACTGCATGGACGATTCGCCCGAGGAACGCGGTCGCAAGCTACACGCGCTCCTCGACGGCAACTGGGAACCGGACACCCCCGAGCTGCGCCTGACCCGCGCCCTGCAGGTCGAGATGGAACGGGATTTGACGCCGGCCGAGCGCGAGCCCTTCGAACGTGCCGTCGTGCGCCTCAAGGATTGGGTCGATTCCGAGGTGGCGGGAATGACCGGCGTGAGCGACGCGACGGGGCTCGGCCACCGGCTTGCGGGGATTCAAGGCACCATCGACGGCCTTTTGTTTCCGGTGCACCAATACGTGGGCGAAGGAGCCCGGCCGTGGATGTACGAGGTTTCGCTCTTCGTACAGATGATCGACGACTACCTCGACATCGAGACCGACCTCGAGGACGGACGCGTGACTCCGGTCATCACCGGCCAGTGGACCTACGATGACATCTGCCGGACGTGGCACGAGACGGTGCGGGGCATCGAAGCGCTCACGCGCGCCGGCGGACACCGCGCCCCACACTACGTTGGATTCATCCGCGAAGCGTACGTTCTGATGCTTGGCGAAGTGCTCGAAGGGATGGCATCGGGCCTTGCCGACTAGCGGTTCAACAACCGGTACACACGTACCGCTCGCGCCTGCTGTGTTCGTCACCGGAAAGGGTGGCGTCGGCAAGACGACGGTGGCGGCGGGGCTGGCGCTCGCGGCTGCAGAAGCGGAAGGTGAAGCGGTTTACGTCGAGTTTGGAGACGGCGCCGGGGCGCGCCGGGTGCTCCGCGATCGGCCGAGCGGCCTAGAGCATGTCGTCCTCGACCCGAGCCGAGCCGTGGCCAAAGCCGCCGCGCCGGTGTTCGGGTCCGCTACGCTGGCAAAGCTCGCGCTCGACAATTTCGCGATGCGCCCGTTGATTCGTGCGGCTCCGGCTGTTCGCGAGCTCGGCGTCTTGGAGCTCGCCCGCCAGGTCGTCGCGGAGCATCCCGGCAAGCGCGTCGTTTTCGACATGCCTGCCACCGGGCACAGCGTGGCCTGGCTCAAAGTCGCTCGACAGGGCCGTGAGCTCACCGGCCGCGGGCCCGTCCATGACCTCTGCGCGAAGCTCGAAGCGGAGCTGATTTCGCCCGGGCATGCCTCCATCGTCGTCGTGACGCTCCCCGAGCGCCTGGTGCTCTGGGAAACCCTGACGCTCTGCGAGACGGTCGAAAAAGAGGTGGGGCTTTCGGTCGACCGGCTCGTCGTCAATCGGGTGCCGCATGCGCCACCCGACAACGCGCTGGCGGATGCAGTGGCCATGTCGAACATCGACGGACCCGTGGGGGAGGCGGCGCAGAAGCTCACCGAGCTCTTGTCGATTCGCGACGCCGTGCGGAAGCAAGTCATGGAAGCCTTGGACGAGACGGTGCACCGGTACGGTGAAGAGAAGGGCGGAGACACGGGGCTCACCTTGCTTCCGTACGCATCGACCGATCCGACGGCGCGAACGGTGGCCGAGTGGCTTCGGAACGCTGGTGCGGCATGAAGCATCCCGTCGTCATCGTCTGTGCCGGAGGCGGCGGTGTCGGGAAGACGACGGCGTCGGCCGCGTTTGCCCTGGCCCTCGCCAAGAGCGGCTACAGGGCGCTCATCGTCAGCATCGACCCTGCACGCAGGCTAGCGGACGCGATGGGCGTCGAGCTCGGTACGCAGGCGCGCGAGCTTTCGCTCGATTCAGGCAACGGCCAGCTCTTCGGCCTCATGCCCGATCCGGAGGATGCCTTGCGGACCTTCGTCGAGTTCTTGTTCGCGGAGGAACCCGAGGCGCTCGCGCGGCTGCTCGACAATCGCCTTTACCGTGTGCTCGAAGCGGCGGTGCCCGGCATCCACGAGGTCGCGACGATCAGCCTCACGTGGCGAGCGATCACCGAGCATGAGGTCGATGCGGTGGTGATCGACACGGCTCCGTCGCGCAACGCCGTCGATTTCATCACCTACCCCAAACGCTTGGCGAAGCTTCTGGGCGGCCGCGCGGTCGGTTGGATGGCGGCGATCGGCAAGCGGACGAGCGTTGCGCCCGAGGAAGACAAAATGGGCCGTGTGGAGCAGCTCCTGGTGCGCGCGCTGGGTCCCGTGGCGCGAGATGTCGCGGGCTTGTTTTCGGAGATGGCGCGCGTCCGAAAGCGCTTCATCTTGCTCAACGAGCATACCAGCGACCTTTTGCTTCGACCCGAGACGCGGTACTACCCGGTCGCCTCGCCGACGGCGGCTGCCCGAGATGATGTCGACTACCTCATCAAGAAGCTCGCGAAGCTGGACATCGCTCCACGCGCGTTGATCCTCAACTCCGCGTTCGTGGCAGAGCGCGATTGGGTGCACGTGCTCGAGGAGTCCGGCGAGACGACGCCCGCGATCGACGACGTTCTATCGACCCTCAACGACGAACGCGCCACGCGCAGCCGCGCCGCTTCCCGAATCACGGAGGCGTTCTCGAAACGCTACCCGAGCTTGCCGCAACTGCGCTTGCCTTTTGTCGAGTCGGTCGAGCCCCGAAGCATCGTGCACACGTTGTCGCAAAGCTTCGACATCGCTGCGCTGCTCGAGCGCTAGCTCGCGGTGCGTTACCAGGCCTGTTCCCGGGCCCATCGCTCGAGCCGGACCATGCCTTCGGCGTAGCTGACCGCCGGGTCGTAGCCGAGGTCCCGGCGGGCCGCGGAGATATCGTACCAGTGCGCGGTCGAGAGTTGGCTCACCAGGAAACGGGTCACCGGGGGCTCGGACTGCAGCTTGAACGTGGTCCATACCGTCTCGGCCAGCGCGGCGGCGAAGCGGGCGAGGGGGGCGGGAATGGATCGTGTGACGGGCGGCAGGCCGGCCGCGTGGAGCATGTCGTTGATGAACGTCGGACCTTCGAGCGGCTCGCCTTGGGTGATGAAGTAGGCTTTGCCCGCAGCCGGCGAGCCCGGTGCGAGTCGATCGTAGGCCAGCAGATGCGCAGCGACCGCGTTGTCGATGTAGGTGGTGTCGATCAGCTGCGGCCGCCCGACCATTCGTAGGCGCCCGGCTTTCGCACGGGCAACCAGCCGCGGGAGCGCCGAGCTGTCTCCGGGGCCCCAGACGAGATGCGGTCGAATCGCGACGGTCGATAGTGTGTCGCTGTTGGCTGCCAGGACCTCTTGCTCGGCAAGCGCCTTGGTCGCGGGGTAGTGCGCTTCGAAATGGGCCGGATAGGGCGCGGATTCGTCGACGCCCGACACTGCGTCTCCCGAGTGTACGACGCTCGGCGTGCTCGTGTAGACGAGCTTCGGCACGCGATGCTGCCGGCACGCGTCGATCACGTGGCGAGTGCCCAGCGTGTTGACGTCGAAGAAGGTTTCGTAAGGGCCCCACAGGTCGATGTGCGCTGCGGTATGAAAGACGGCATCGCAGCCTGCGACGGCCGCCGTCACGACATCGGGCTCGCAAATATCGCCTCGGTGAAGGTCTACGCCCCATTCGTGCAGAAAGGGATAGTCGCCGCGACACAGCACCCGTACGCGCTCACCTCGATCGAGCAGTGCCCGAACGATCGAACGGCCGATGAAGCCTCCGCCACCGGTGACGAGCACCGTCATGGCGCCCCTTTGGCCTCGACCCACTTGGCGAGCTTCTCGCGGCCGATCTTTGCGTTATGACGGATGTCGACCGGGAAGCCTGGGTGCCGGACGAAGCGCGAGATGCGATTCGCCTGCGGATGCGCCTGCGCGATCTGGTTGAGCTGCTCTTCGATCTCCGGCCAGTCGCCTGCGCTCCGTCCAGGCTCGAGCTCGACGCAGAGGGTCGCGAGCCCTCTCGGAGCGACGAGCGCGGAGCGATAGACGGCCGGGTGCGCATCGAAAATCTTTTCACACGGCACGGTGAACATCGTCGCGCCGTCGACGAACACGCGATGGCTCTTGCGTCCACAGAACCAAAGGCGCCCTTCGCGATCGCGCCAACCGACGTCGCCCATGCGATGCCAAATGGAGTCGCCGTCTCGGATCTTCGAAAGCGCCGTGTTGTGTTCGTCGCTAAAGTACGCCTCGGTCACCATCGGGCCGCGAACCGCGATCTCGCCAATCTCGCCGTCTTCGAGCTCGAGCTCGTCCGAAAAGGTCGGGATCGCGGCGTCGCTGATGCGGATCACCTTCACCTCGATGTCGGGGACGGGGACGCCCACGCAGACACCGGCACCCTTTTCCGTATCGGTCCAGGTCTTCGCGACGATGTCACGGCCCGGCAGGCAGGCGACCGGAAGCGACTCGGTGGCGCCGTACGGCGGAAAGACATCGCCGTCGTCGGGCAAGATGGTGTGCCAGCGCTCGAGCGTCTGCCCCGGCATGGGTGCGCCGGCGGCGATCACGCGGCGTAGGCTCGGCAAGTGGATGCCGTGCTGCTCGCCGTACCGGCCGACCGTATTGAGCAGCGCGGGTGAGCCGAACATCGTAGTCACCCCAAAACGCTGAATCGGCTCGATGATGTTGCGCGGTTCGACGCTCGCCGGCCGACTCGGGTCCATGTCCGGGATGACCGTCGTCATGCCCAGCGCGGGGTCGAACAGAGCGAAGAGAGGAAACGTGGGCAAGTCGATCTCGCCGGGTTCGATCGAGAACATCTCCCGAATCGCTTTCACCTGAGCGAGGAAGTGCCGGTGCCTGTAGACGACGCCTTTGGGAGGCCCGGTGCTGCCCGACGTAAAGAGAACGGCTGCCACCTCATCGCCCCCGGTGGGCTCGGGCTTGTCGCCGGCGGCGAGCCGCTTCGCGCCGAGCGCTTCAACCTGCGCCAGTGTGTGCTTGGCTAGACCCCATCCGCCTACGGTCACCGTCCGCTCCACCGTCGCCCGGCCCCAGCCCAGGGCAATGCGGGCTGCATGCGCAACCGGTATTCCGATGAACGCGCTGGGCTGCGCGCGCGCCAGGCACTTGCCCAACCCTTTCATGCCGAGACCGGGGTCGATCATCACGGGAACGACGCCTGCCTTGAACATCCCGAAGGTCAGGGCGAACAGCTCGGGGCTCGGACGCACCATGAGTGCGGCGCGATGGCCGCGTTGGATGCCAACCGCCTGAAGGCCTGCGGCGATTCGGCTGCTCCGTTCGTCGAGCTCTCGATACGAGACCTTGGTGTAGATGAGATCGCCGGCGGCGTCGCGCTGCTTGGTCGGGAAGAAGATGGCCGTCGTATCGGGCTGCGTCGCGGCCATCTGCGGGAGCACGTCGGCGACCGTCGAAAGCTCGGGCCTCATACGGCTCCCCGCAAAAACCGGAGTACGAGGGCCTCGATCTCTGCAGGGGCGTCTTCGAGGACGTAGTGGCCGCAGTCTGGAAACTGGTGAACCTCTGCATCGGGAAGAGCGCTCTTCCATACCTCCAGAAAATGATCGTCGAAGACGAAGTCACGGTCGCCCCAGCAGATCAGCACCGGCCGGTCGTTGAACTGATGAAGGTGCTCGCCCACCTCGCGAACCAAAGCAAAGCTCGGGTCGCTCTCTTCGAGGGGGATGTCCTGCACGAAGCGGAGCACCGCGCGGCGATGATCCCAGCTGTCGTAGGGCGCACAGAGGCCGTCACGCACCTCTTTCGGAAGACGGACGCGAGTCACCGCAAGCCGCGTCGCGCCTCTGGCGAAGGCATTGAAGCCACGCACCAGGAGCGCGCCCGCCCTGGTGTCACGCGCCAACCAGAGCGACGCGGGCAGGCGTTTGCTCGACGGCATCGGAAACGCCGCGGTGTTCAGAACGACCAAGCGAGTAACGTGATCGGGGTGCCGATGCGCCCAGCCCATGCCGATCATGCCACCCCAGTCGTGGACCGCGAGCGTGATGTTTTGCAGGCCGAGCTGCTCGACCAAAGCCTCGATGTCGTCGACCCGCTCTGCGAGTCGATAAGAGTAAGTTTCGTCGCCGGGCTTGTCGGACTTCCCGCAGCCGATGTGATCGGGCGCGATGACGCGATGACTGGGGCTCAGCGCGGAGATCAAGCGGCGCCAGTAGAACGACCACGTAGGATTTCCGTGAAGCATCAGGACAGCCGGCGCGTCCCGAGGGCCCTCGTCGACGTAGTGCATTCGATGCCCGGACGGGAGGGTGAGCCAGTGAGGCTCAAACGGATAGAGCTCGTCGGAGACCTTCACGGGCGGCTTACCAGATGATTTCGGACATGCTGCAGTTGAGGCCGGAGCCGATGCCCATCAGCGCGACCCGGTCTCCCGGCTGAATCCGCCCTGCTTCCGCTGCCTTGGAGAGCACCATCGGAACAGCCGCGGGCCCGACGTTGCCAAGCTCGACGTAGGCGTGCATGAACTTGTCGGTTGGAAGCTCGAGCGCCTCTGCGAGCTTGTCGGTGTTTGCCCGGCTCACCTGATGCAAGATGTATTCGGCGACCACGTCCGGGTTCCAGCCGAGCTCGCGCTTCGCCGTTTCGTACGTTCGCTTTGCGAGGGTGACTCCCGCGATGAGCAGCTCTTTGCTCCTGGTTTGCATCTGGTCGACCTGCCCGCGGCAGAGCTGGTGGTGCTCGGTTGCCGCCGACGTCACGCCACCCACGTAGCGGTGACCGTTGGCTACCAGGTCGCTCCGGCCGAGCACCATCGCCGCGCCGCCCGACCCGAGGGTGAGCGTGGCAAAGTTGTCCCGAAACGTCGCTTCATCGAGATCGGGGTCGTTCAGGCGCGCGAGGGTGCTCTCCACCACGAACCTGCTGTTCTCGCCGTCGACCACCAGCCCGTACTCGATTTGGCCGCGCTCGATCATGTTGCCGACGATGTCCATCGCATTGAGAAAGCCAAGGCAGGCGTTGCCGAGGTCGAAGTTCATGCAGTCTGGACCGAGACCGAGGTTGCTGTGGACGATGCAGGACGTCGACGGCTCGATGTAGTCACGGCAGACCGAGGTGTTGATGACGATCCCCAAACGACCGCGGTCAATACCGGCCCGCTCGATGGCTAGCTCTGCCGCCGCCGTCGCCGCCTGCGAGGGTTGGAACTCGACGCCCCACATGCGGCGCGCTCGGATGCCGGTGACCCCTTCGAGGAACCCCGGCTGGAGGCCGAGCCGGCGCATGGGTTCAGCAAGCTTGGTTTCGAGCTCCTCGGACGTGACGCGGTCGGCGCCATCGACATGGGCGACGCTGGAAATCGAGACTTGTTCGAAACGCACCGGGCGACCCTAGTCCGGGCCCGCGGGTGCGACAAGCCCCGGCCCTCGCCCCGGTGGTGCGCGGAGGTTGTCGAGAAAGCCGCCAATGGACGCATCCGCTATCACCTTCAAGGTCGTTTAAGGTATGCATGCGATGACCTCGAGGAGAACCTATGGCCACTATCAGCAGACGTTACCGAGTCGCCCAGGTATTGCTCACGATCGGCGTGCTCGAGTTCTTCGGCCCCATCGTGCGAGACACGAGCGCGACGCACCTCCTGAACCCGAGCTGGGTCGGACATGCGCGCTTTCACTTGGCCTGGACACTGGTGTTCATGGGGCTCTCGGGCCTGTGTTGCCTCTACTTGATTTGGTTCAGACGTCCTCATCAGATCTCGAGCCTGTACATCTCCTGGGCTTGGCAGGCCTGTAACATTTTCGGCTTCTGGGGAGCCGCTGTGCTTGAAAGCGCGTACGGCGGCTCGATCGTCGACCCCGAGTTTCACCTCACCATCCTCGGCTTGAACGAAAACGTCTTTGCGTTCGCGAGCCTCACGACGATCTTGCTCGTCAGTCTCGTCTACCTCAAGAAGTTCCTCGAGCCCTCCCTAGCGGCGCAGAGCTCGACGCCATCGTGAACCGCGATCTCGAAACCGACGTCCTGATCATCGGTGCGGGCCCCTCCGGCATGGTCAGCGCCCTTTGTCTGGCGCAGGCGGGGATTCGGACCATCGTCGTGGAGCGCGCGCCGGGGCTCTCGAAGCACCCGAAGGCCCATGAAGTCAACGGCCGATCGATCGAGATTCTAAATGGCCTCGGATTCACGGAGGACGAGCTGAAAGCCGAAGCATCGCCGCCTGCGGATGCAGCGCGAATCGTGTTCTGCAAGACGATCAACGAGGAGCTCGGGCGCATCGATCTGCTCGCGCAGCCCGACAATGCAGAGAAGTACCGCAGGCACCTTCGCTCCGAGCAGCCCTACCTGAACCTCTCCCAAACCGAGCTCGAAAAAAGGATGCTCTTACACGTCGAACAGACCCCCGAGGTCCGAGTGCTGTTCGAACACCAGTGGGAAGCCTTCGAAGAAGATGCCGATGGAGTGACCAGCATCGTTCATCGAGCTGCGGATGGGGCAACGCTACGGATTCGCGGCAAGTACGTCGTCGCCGCCGACGGCGCTTCGAGCCGAGCGCGGCGCGCCCTTGGAATCGAAATGGACGGCCCGGAAAAGCTCCAGGACTTCGTCAATGCTTACTTCGAGCTCAACCTCCGGGAGCACGTGACGACGCCAGCAAAGCTCTATTGGATCATGCACCCCGAGGCGGTCGGCACTCTGATCGCGCACCACATCGAGAGGCGCTGGGTTTATCATGTACCGATCTACGCACCTTACGAACGCGCCGAAGACTACACTCCAGAAATCTTTCGAGCCCGCATCGCCAAAGCCGTGGGAACCTCGGACGAATCGATCCAGATCGAGTCGATCAGCTTCTGGCGCATGACCGCTCAAGTGGCCCAGGCGTTCCGGCGCGGCAGAGTTTTCCTGGTCGGAGACGCAGCGCACCGGTTTCCGCCCACCGGCGGCCTCGGCATGAACACCGGCATCGCAGATGCGCACAACCTGTGCTGGAAGCTCGCCGCGGTTCTGAAGGGCGAGGCAGAGGAAGGGCTGCTCGATACGTACCAAATCGAGCGTCGTCCCGTCGCCGTTCGCAACTGCGCCGAGAGCAGAGCCAACTTCGAAAAGATTTTTGAAGTGATCGAAGCGCTTGGGCTTCCCCGAAACGGGATGGAGATGCTGGCCCGCGTGAAGAACAGCGCTCCCCTCAAGTGGCTGCCTGCATCCTGGCGCGACGCGATCGTCCGGCTTCTCAACCGGCGCGCTTTCCGCGCGTTTGCGCGCTTCGACCGGGAGCCGACGGTGAAGCAACGCGTGCTCGACAGCATCGCCGAGCAAACGCCGCACTTCGACCGCATCGGACTCGACCTTGGTTACGTCTACGAGGAAGGCGCGATCGTTCCGGACGGCACCGAGCCGGAGCAGGCAGCCGACCTGGTCACGGAGTACCGGCCGTCGACCAGGCCCGGGGCGAGGTTTCCCCATCTCTGGCTGAATCCACCCGAGAACAGCCGGTCGACCCACGACCTCTTGGACCCCGTACGCTTCACGCTCTTGTTGGGAGACGGGGGTGACGCCTGGCGGGACGCGGCAAGTTTGGTGCAGGGCCCGCTGCGCTCGAGTCTACACGTACAGGAGCTGGGCTCGCTCTGCGACAGCAGCGAGGCGCAGCGCTCGCTCGAACAGCTTTGCGGGATCGGGCATGATGGGGCGCTCCTGATTCGACCCGACGGCCACGTGGCCTGGCGTGAAACCGCGAGGCCGGGCAATCCAGAACAAGCGCTCCGGAGCGCTCTCGAAAGGTGTTACCTGCGATGAAACGAATCCTCCTCAGCGTCGCGGCCTTGCTGTTGCTCTCCGTCGCCGTGCTCGTCTATTTCCTTTTTCGGCCTCTGTCGGACGCGCCGGTTCCCGCCAAGCTCCAATGCTATGACCTAGGGCAAGGGGCCTATGTACCTCTCGACGCGCCGACCCAGGCCTTCGGCATCGGCCTCTCGTATGCGGGCCACATCGAAGAAACCGCTTCGTCGTTCGACCCCGACGCCTCACCGCCCGTGTTCGTGAAGAGCCGCGGAAGCTTCGCGGGGACGGGCGCCCGGGTGCCGTTCCCGACTCCGAGGGTTTTGATCGAGAGAGCGGATGCGCTCGAGCTCGGCCTGGGGGAGACGCTTCGTAGCGACTTTCCGGACCTCGACCCGCTGCTCGACTACGAGGTCGAGATGGGCCTGGTCTTGCTCGAAGACATCGACCCCTCGCGGCTCGACGACCCGAGCTTCGCGCCGCGGCTCGGGTTTTTCATCGCGAACGACCTCTCGGCGCGTTCGATTGGCATCTTGGGAGAGGGCCGACCGAACCGCTACGCGTACTGGGGCCTGTCGAAGAGCTTCCCCGGCTTCATGCCCGTCGCCGACAAGGCCTGGACGCCGGAGAATCCTGCGCCCAATGGCATCCCTTGTGTCGAGATCGAGAGCCTCGTCAACGGCGAGGTTCGCCAGCGGCAGTCGACGGCGGATATGATCTACACCCCAATCCAGATGCTGCGCTTCATTCACGGCGCGTTTCCCGAAGCGCCGCTGTCGAAGGGCACGATCGTGCTCACGGGCACTCCCGGTGGGGTTGCGATGCGCACGCCGCGCTGGCTGGTGCGCTTGAGCAACCTCGTGGGGCTGAGCCGCTTTCGAAAGCTCGCGACCAAGCTCGGCGGTGACACCTCGCGTTTTCTGCAGGTTGGCGATGAAGTGACGGTGCGCGGGCAGGGGCTCGGCAAGGTCAGCGTGACCATCACGGCGAACGACGAGAGCCAGCCCTAGGTTGCGCTAAACGCGGTCGCGTTTCGGGATCTCGGCGATTTTGATGACCCGCATCTCGGGCATGAGGTCTGTCTCGGCGAGCAGCGTCCGCAAGACGATCTGCCCGCGCGGCCGGCCCTCGGTGCTGATCCAGTTTTTCAGGCCGGGATTTTCGGCGCAGGCGTAGATCCGAAACGAGCCGTCGTCGTCGTATACGGTTTCGCGATTGTTGAGCGCCACCGGATGGTGTCGGTAGTCGCCCGATTGAAGGTAGTGGTCAAAGACCTGACACGACCAGTACCGGCACGGGACGTCGTTGCCTTCGATCACGATTGCCTCGTCCTCGGCGAGCTTGAACGACACACCCGAGTAGCCGATGCCTGGCCCTGGCAGATTGTTCGCCACCACCTTGGGGTCGATCATTTCGAAGACCTCGTCGGGCGTGTACTCGTCGTGCTCGCCTTCCTCGACCGCGAGCTTTCCATCGGCTCCGATCCTCGTTGGCGTCGAGTGCGCGTCGCCCTCGTACTCGATCATGCTCATGCCGACGATGGCCGATACGCCCAGGCCGGCGTCGACGGTGTCGTTCATGAACGCGATCAGCCGGTCGAGCCCCGCGTCGAGCTTTTCGACGGAGTACTCGCTCGGAGGCGGCACCTCGTCGACGCACCGGATATTCATGACGGCGGGGCGATACTTGCCTTGGTCGACCTCGATCACGCACTCGGGGAAATACTGCCGAGTCATGATGAAGGGCTCGTTGCCCTGAAGCTCGAGCCAGTTCTTCGCGCCTTCGGGCCGCCGTGCGCTGATGTGAATCGTTGCGCACTGCTCGTCGCCGACGGGTTCGAATGCGATGTCTTTGTCGATCAAGAAGCTGACCATGGAGCGCATGCCCTCGTCGTCGCTCGCGTAGACGACGATCGAAAAAAAGATGTCGTCGCCGCGTCGGATCGTGAGCTCGTAGGAGAGCGATTCGTCGAGCTTGGCGTCGTGGTACAGCGTGTCAGGCCCGTCCCCGACGAAGCTCCGCAGCGGAGTGAAGGCGCGCG
>CAJIBW010000147.1_pt1 | contig 21608 bp, 21 predicted proteins | sample 9199441 | NCBI WGS metagenome assembly CAJIBW01 (sample SAMEA7708313, study PRJEB35096) | sediment metagenome | biome: marine neritic benthic zone biome [ENVO:01000025]; feature: sediment [ENVO:00002007]; material: shallow marine sediment [ENVO:03000034] sea grass bed [ENVO_01000059] ... | reverse complement strand
TGGGTGTGGAAGTGCGGTAACGCATGTAGCTGACCAGTACTAATCGGCCGTGAGGCTTGACCTATTTCTAAGACACGTTTCGTGCGTGACTTGAGATCAGGGTTGGAAGGAAGAGCTCGAGACCATCCATCAACACGGACTCTCGAACTTGCTTCTGATCCGCTTCACAGAAGCGGCGCAGAGAAACTTTCTACGGATTCGGTGGCAATGTCGGTAGGGTCACACCCGATCCCATCCCGAACTCGGAAGTTAAGCCTATCAGAGCCAATGGTACTGCAGGGGCAGCCCTGTGGGAGAGTAGGACGCCGCCGGAATTATGAAGCCCCGTTTCGAAAGAAGCGGGGCTTCTTTCTTTGGGCGCGCGACGTTGACCTCCGCCTCGCTCAGTCCCTGCCTTCATTCGGGTCGACGTAGATGCTCGCCGAGCTGCGCAGCGCGCGGGTGAGCTGGAAGCGCGCATCGTCCAATGCCTGCCGGTAGACGGGTGGTAGGCCTTCCATGTCTAGGAGTTGATTGATCTCGGCGACGATGTGTGTGGTTCGCCGCTTCAACTCGTCGTCCTCGGGCACTACGGTGCTCATAGGCCACCTCCGCATCGCGTGAGCGAGGCTACGACGATATACCCTCGCCGCTCTTTTTTCTACCGCCAGCCTCGGGCCCGTGCTTCGGCCTCTTTTCGCAGCGCGGCAAGCGTTGAATTGGCGATTCCCAGCCCGGTGCTATTCAGCAACGCATGACTGGATCATTGGTAACACTCGAGCTCGACCGCTCGGTTGCGACGCTGACGATGGATGACGGCAAGCGCAATGCACTTTCGCCGGCCATGTTCGACGAAATCTACGCCGCACTCGAGCGCGCAGAGCAGGAAGATGCTGCCGTGGTCATCACGGGGCGCGAGGGGGTCCTGTCTGCCGGGTTTGACCTGAAGGTGATGAAGGCCGGCGGCGTGCGGGCGGTGAAGATGCTGCGCGCGGGCTACGCGCTCACCGCGCGTCTCCTCTCCTTTCCGAAGCCCGTCGTCATCGCGTCGCCCGGACACGCATATGCGATGGGTGCATTCATGTTGTTGTCCGGCGACTATCGTTACGGCGTGCCGGGCCCGTACACGTACGTCGCCAATGAAGTAGCGATCGGACTTCCGATGCCGCGCGTGGCCTGCGAGGTGCTTCGGTTGCGCCTTGCCCCGGCGGCACGAGAGCGTGCGGTGACCTTGTCCGAGGAGTTCTCGCCGGAGCAGGCACTGCAGGTTGGTTTCATCGATGCACTGGTGCCCGCGGAGCAGTTGCTCGACGCCGCTCGTGAAAAGGCCGCGGCGCTCTTGGAGCTCGATCCCGAGGCGCACGCAATTTCGAAGAAGCGTCTGCGCGCCGAAACGCTGAGGAACATACAGAAGACGCTTCCTCTCGATCTCAAGGATGCGGTGGTGCTGGGCGTCAAGCGCGCCGCCCAAGCGAAGCGCGCGCGGTCCTAACGAGCTCGAAGGCGCGGACTAGTCGAGTCGAGCGCGAGCGGCGGCATCCAACGCTCGCTCGACTGCAGCGGGACTGAAGCCGACGATCACCTCGTCGGCGATTTTGATGGTCGGTACGCTGCGTCGAGGATTTAGACTCAAGTACTCCGCGCGTGCGGCAGCGTTCTTGTCGACGTCGTGCTCCTCGAACGCGATTCGCTTCTCTTCGAAATACGCGCGCGCACGCTTGCAGACGCCGCACCAGGCCGTCGAATACATCACGACCGGCACCCGTCGGCGCGCGCTTGCGATCTCCCAGTCGGCCGGCTCGCGGTTCCCGGTCGTCCGTTCGGCGCGCTGTCCCTGTGGAGCCGCGCTGACGTTGCTCCGCGCGAACGGCTTCTGCAGCGCAGCCGGATCGAGATTCTCAAACGCTCGGATGCGCTCACGCCGCGTCATTTGCTCGTTCTCCAAGATGCTTCGAAAGCTGATCACGTCGGTCTCGGAGTGCGCGGTCGATGTTTCCGGCCTCTTCGGAAGCTCTGCTGGGGCCTCGTCGACCTGCGGCTCACTCGGGGGAGCCGCTCGAGGCTCCGCTGGAAGGGCGGTATCGGCGAGGCGATCCGCCAGATCCGCGAGTTGGTCACACCCCGCAACGAAGGTAAGCAGGGGCAGAGCCGCGACGGTTAGCGGGACGGCGACGGCGGACGGCTTCATGACCTGCTGCTCTCTCGGGCGGGCGTGGATCTGCGAACAGACGCACACGGAATCCATTTCAATCCTAAAAGAATGCCCAATCTTTCATCACATCTCTGTTTGCAGCGCCACAAACCTTCGCGTTTTTACGAAGCAGGACGAGAAAGTACAGGCGGGCCGGCACGGGGGCACTAGCTTGAATGGATGGGTTTCGGGAGCCGTTCGAAGCTGGCGCTCTGCACTCTGCTGCTTTTCGGCTGCAATGGGGTGATTGGAGAAGGCGGCAATTTGGAGCCCGCCGAGGTATCCGGAGCCGCGCCGCCCCGGCTCGACCGCGATGCCGGCGTGGGTGTCGAGCCCGCTCCGGATCCTGAGCCGATGCCGGACGCAGGGACGATCCCCGATGCAAGCGTCCCGCCTCCGAGCTGCGATTCCATGACGGCGCCTCCGTTGTCCGCGCGGGCACTGCGCATCACCGATGTCACCCTCAATCAAGCCGTGTCGATCCCACTGGTCGACAATTCGGCGCCCGCAAATGCTTGGCAGGCTCCTGTCGTCGCGGATCGAGAAGGCATCGTTCGAGTGTTCGTCGAACCGCAGCCCGCTTGGCAGGCTCGCGACGTCACCGTTCGGCTCGATCTCAGCGGGTCGGTCACGGACGCCCGAGTACGCGTCACCGATGCGTCGATCGCGACGGCCCTCGACAGCACCATCAATTTCGCACTCGCCGCTGGCGAGCTAGACGAGAGCACCGACTTCGCCGTGGAGCTCTTGGAGCTCGATCCTTGCGGAACCTATACCGGCGACGTGGACGATGCCCGGTATCCGGCATCGAGCACCGAGTCGCTGGGTGTGCAGGCGGCTCCCGGTCGATTCCGAATCGTCATCGTCCCCGTTCGCTATCTTGCGGATGGCTCCAACCGCACACCAACCGCGGATGCCGAAACCGTCGCCCGCTTCACCGAGCGAATGTACGGCATGTTTCCCCTGACCGACCTCGACGTCTCGATTCGCGAGGCTCCGCTCGACTTCGGGAACGCCATCGAGGCGGATGGACAAGGATGGTCCGACCTTCTGAACGAGTGCCTCGCACTTCGCGCCAACGATGGCGCGGCCCCGAACACCTATTACTATTGCGCAGTCCGCCCGAGCGATGATCCTGCAGATTTCTGCGCGCGCGGCTGCGTCGCCGGGCTCGGCCCTGTTCCGGGCGCCGCCGACACGTTCAATCGCGCCGCCATCGGGCTGCTTTACGAGAACGGCGTAGACACGTTCGTGCACGAGATCGGTCACACGCTCGGGCTTTCGCATGCGCCGTGCGGCGGAGTCTCGGGCGCGGACCCCGAGTTCCCGTACAGCAGCGGTGGCATTGGTGTCCCGGGCTTCGACATAGCTGGGCAACGCCTTTTCGATACGCAGCATCGTGACGTCATGGGGTACTGCGGACCCGTTTGGATCAGCGACTACAACTACGCCCTGCTATATGAGCGACTCGTCACGGTGACTGCTTCATCGGCGCTCTCGCTCAAGCGCGCAACGAGCCTTGTCGCGCTCAGGCCGGTCATCATCGACGTCGACGGTACGCTCAGCATCGGCAAAGCCATTTGGATAGAAAGCGCGCCGCTCGGCGAGACTCTCATGGTCGAATGGGTGGGCGAGTCGGGCCAGCGCACGGAGCTGAGCGCAACGCTCGTGAGGGTCTCACACCTGCCCGGCGGTATCCTCTACGTGCCAGAGTTGGCGGATCCGCCGGTGATGATTCGCGTACCTGGACATGGGACTGCGAGCTACCAACGGTAATCGCACCGACCGCCGTCTGATCCGACATTCAGCCTTCGTCCGGCGTCAGCACCACCACCGGAAGCTCGCGCTCGGTGCGCGTTTGGTATCGAGACCACATGGGGTTCACGGTCTTTCCGATCTCCCAGAGTCGCTCACGGTCGGCGCCACTCGCAAGGGAGGCTTCCGCCGAGAGCTTCCGTCGTCCGACGCGAACCTCGCAGCGCGGATTGACTTGGAGGTTTTTCCACCACTGCGGGTCGCGCTTCGCAGCGCCATCGGAGCCCACTACCACGTAGGAGTCTCCGTCCTCGAAGTATACGAGCGGCGTTGAAAAGGTTTTGCCTGACTTTCGGCCCCTGACCGACAGCAACAGGGTGGGCAGCCCGAACCATGCGCCGACTCGCCCGCCGCTCCGTTCGTAGACCTGAGCATGAGTCTTGAACATGGCCTTGAGCGCGCGCGCGCGAAAACGGCGGTAGCGGGAAGCCATCCGTCAGATCGTCTACTCGCTTGCCATGATGAACAGCGGGAGACCGTTGAATCCGGTGTACGTCGGACGCATGCGTCCGATGTCGTAGTATTTCTCGACGTCGACGACCTTCTTGGTGCCGATGATTTTCTCCATCGGCACGCTGCCGTAGCGACCGTTGTGGACTGAGATCAGTCGGCCCGATTTTCCCGACGTGACCAAGTCCAGCGCGAGGTTGCCAAAGGCCATCGGCGCGATCGAGTCGATTGCATCCGGATTGCCGGACCGCACCAGATAGCCCAAACGCTGGCTCACCACGTTGACTCGGCGGCCGTTGTTGTACTTGGGGGAGAGCTCCTTGAGCGCGTTTGCGACGCGGTCGCCGATGCCTCCGAGCTTTCGATGCCCAAACATGTCTGCTTCTTCGCCTTCGAACGACATGTCGGTATCGCCGGCGAATTGCGCACCCTCGGATACGAGGACAACCGAGTAGTTACTGGGATTTCGGTTGCGGTCGTAGACCATCAGCTCGGTGAGCCGCTCGATGTCGAAGGGGTGCTCGGGGATGAGGCAACGACTCGCGGCGCCAGCCATGCTTGGCAGGAGCGCCGTGTACCCCGCGTATCGGCCGAAGACTTCAATGACTAGGAAGCGCTCGTGCGAGCCGGCCGAGGTCCGAAGCCGATTGGTCATCTCGATCGTGCGCGTGACACAAGTGCTGAACCCGATGCAGTAGTCGGTGCCGGGGACATCGTTGTCCATCGTCTTCGGGATCGCAACCACCGGAACGCCGCGCTGATGCAGATGCGCCCCGTAGCTCAGCGTATCGTCTCCGCCGATCGGGATCAGGCAGTCGATGCCGAGGAAGTCGAGGTTCTTCAGCACTTCGTCGGTGATGTCGTTGACGTCGTTCTTGTATTTGTCCTGCAGGTGCGGAGGCACGAACTCCTTGGGCAGTGTGCTCGGTCGTGTTCGCGAGCTGTGCAAGAAGGTGCCGCCGGTTCGCCCGGCCTTGTCCACCAGGTCTTCGGTCAGAAGCTGGACCGCCGCGCTGTTGTCCGCGTCCTTGTCCGGGACGATGTCTACCAGGCCGCCCCAGCCTCTGCGAATCCCGATGACGCGATGACCTTCCCGAATGGCGCGAAGCGTTACAGCGCGGATGGCCGGGTTGAGACCAGGTACGTCGCCGCCGCCAGTTAGAATGCCGATGGTGCTCATGCCGGGACTCTAGCGCAGGAAGGCCGCCGCGCGACAGCCCCAAGCTCGATTTCAGAAGCTATTGCGGCGGGAGCGTGTCCCGTTTGGTCACCGGCACCCGCAGGGCCTGCATCTTGCTGAACGATGCCGTGGTCGTTTTCCAACCCTTTGCAGGTATCGCAAACATCGAATCGACCAGCTCAGGAACGAAAAGAATGGGCTCAGCTTCTACGTTGTAACCGAGTTGCAGCAGCGCGTTCTGCTCGAAGAGCCGGCACTGCTTTTCACAGCAATGAAACGATTCGGCCACGCAGTAGAAACCCTCCGGCGGGAGTGGCTCGAGGAAGCGGGTCAGATTCGGGTCGTCCAGCATCTGACCGTTCGCCTCGAACTGCGCCCGATTGAAGCGCCACTCCTTCGGACGGTAAAGGCCCGGCCCTGGGTTTCCATGGTTGTGGAAATACACGAGGCGCCCCTGTTCGACCGAGCCGATCGGTCCGGTCGTTCGATATAAGCCACATGGCGGGAGCTGCATGGTTGAATCCTGAGGGCCTAGGGTTGTCGAGCGGCCGAACAGAGTAGCACTCGGGATACCCCTTGTCCGTCCATTCCCCGATCGCGCTACCAGGTCTCGTAGGGCGCAGCGACCAAGCTCGAGTTGAAGTAACGCGAATCTTCGGTGACTTCCTCGCCGGCCCAGTCCGGTTTCTCGAAGGCTTCGTCCTCTCGCGCGAGCTCGATTTCAGCGACGACGAGCCCCGCGTTGTTTCCCTCGAAGACATCGATCTCCCAGATGTGTCTTCCCACAGGGAGCGTGTAGCGGACCTTCTCGATCAAGGGGCGCTTGCACAAGGTGTCGAGCATTTGCTGTGCGTGCTCAGCTGGGATTTCATACTCGAACTCATCACGACGTGCGCCGACGGTCTTGCCCTTGATCGTGATCGAGCCGCGTGACCCAGCCAGGCGAACGCGCACCGTACGCTCGGGCTCGGTCGAAAGAAAGCCCTGACGGTAGGCTGTGCCCACCGCCTTCTCGCGCCACCCGTCGCCGATGACGAGGAACTTTCGTTCGATTTCCTCGGGCATGGACCTAGTTCTAGCATCCTCTGAGGGCGTCACGACAGGTCCGAATGTTTCGCGCCCTTGCCTTGAATCAGCAGACGAGCCGAGCTACCTCGCGGAGCCTTGCGACTCAATGCACAGCAACGCGCCGCGGTGGAGCACGGCGAGGGGCCGTTGCTGGTCTTGGCCGGCGCAGGCTCGGGAAAGACCCGGGTCATCACTGCTCGAATTGCCCAGTTGCTCGACCGTGGGGTTCCGGCAGACGCGATCTTGGCCGTGACCTTCACCAACAAGGCGGCCAATGAGATGCGCGAGCGCCTCGGCGAGATGATCGGGCGCGAGACAGCCAGCGAGATCTGGCTGTCGACGTTTCACAGCTTCGGGGTGCGCTTCGTGCGTCGCGAGGCCAAGGCGCTCGGCCTAGGCACGCGTTTCACGATTTACGATCAAGGCGACAGCCTCGGCGTGGTTCGGGAGCTGCTTCGCAGCGATGCCAAAGTCGATCGACGGCTCGACGCGCAGGCGATCCTCTCCCGAATCTCGCTTTGGAAGAACGCGATGCTCGAGCCGGAGAAGCTGAGGCCTAAGCATGACGAATACGACCAGGCCGCCGCAAGCATCTTCGCCGCGTACGAGTCCGCTCTCGAGCAGATGCACGCGGTTGATTTCGACGACCTCGTCGTCAAGCCTGTAGCGCTCCTTCGAAAACGACCGGGGATTCGAAGCCAGTGGCGTGGACGTTTTGCGCACATTCTCGTCGACGAGTTTCAGGACACGAACGCCGCGCAGCTCGACCTCGTTCGTCTGCTTTCCAACGAGCGGGGAAACGTGTGTGTCGTTGGAGACGACGATCAGTCGATCTACGGTTGGCGGGGCGCCTGCGTCGAGAACATTCTGCATTTCGAGCAGCACTTTCCAGGCGCCGTGGTCACCAAGCTCGAGCAGAACTATCGATCACGGACCCCGATCTTGAATGTCGCCAATGCTGCGATCGAGGGCTCGCGCAAGCGGCCGTACGCAAAGGTCTTGAGACCGGTGAGAGGCGCTGGACCGCCGGTGCGTATCTGTGCGCTCTCGGAGCCCCAAGAGGAGGCGAAATTCGTGGCCTCCGAGATTCGAAAGCTCCAAAGAGAGGGCACCGACCCGGGCGAGATTGCGGTCCTCTACCGATCCAACACGCAGGCCAAGCTGCTCGAAGAGGAGCTGCGCATCGCTGGAATCGAGTACCGAGTTTTCGGCGGAACCAAATTTTTCGATCGGAAAGAGATCAAAGACGCCATCGCATACATGCGGGTGGCCTTGAATCCGCGCGACGAGCTATCGCTTCGCCGAATCATCAACACCCCCGCCCGAGGTCTCGGGGCGCAGTCCCTCGGCCACCTCACGGAGTACGGCGCGGCGCACCGGATGAGCCTTCTCCGGACCCTCGAGAACGCGCGGAGCGTCGAGTCGCTCTCCGCACGGGCACAGGCCTCGGCGGTGCGATTGGCCGAAGCTATCGAATCCGCCGGGAAAGGGTTTCGGGCGGCAGGTCTCGCCGACACGGCAGCGTCCTTGCTCCGAGCCGTCGGCATGCTGCAGGACGATGCGGCCCAAAGTCCCGACGCGAAACGAAGAAGGGCCAACGTCGACTTCCTGACGCGGAGCATCGAGCGGCTCGAGGCGCGCTCTGGCGCCGATCGAGGGGCCCTGTTGAGCCTGCTCCACCAGATCGCCCTCGATTCGACCGATTCGGACGAACCAGAAGCAGACGGCAGGCAGGTGACCTTGTCGTCTCTGCATTCGGCCAAGGGGCTCGAGTTCGCCGTGGTGTTCTTGATCGGATGTGTCGAAGGCGTGCTCCCCCACGCTCGCACGACCGATCCGAAGATCACCGATGCCTCGCTGGCCGATCTAGAAGAGGAACGCCGCCTGTTCTATGTCGGCGTCACACGAGCGCGCGACCTTCTCTACCTCACGCGTCACAAAGACCGCGTCGCCCGCGGACGGATCGTGAAGATCACCCCGAGCCGATTCCTCGACGGGCTGCCCGAGGCGGACACCGAGGGCTACCAGAGCAGCGAAAGCCGCGAGCTCGGCCGGCAAGAAGTCGCGGACATGGCCAAGGCCTTGCTCGAGCGACTCGGCGCGACCGACGCCTGATTTACGGCCTGTGCTTTCCGAAGAGGGCCTTGGTGTGCACGGTAGCGCCTACCGTGACGTACCAGGTTTTGCCGACGTTGAAGGTGTCCACGTTTGCGGGACCGTTGGCGATCATCAGGGGCTGCCAGCCGAACTGGGCGAAGATGTCGGCCAACACTCTGCCTTTGTAGGTGTAGCCGCCACCGAGGAAGAAGGGGAGCTCCACCACGTTCTTCGCGCCGGCTCCGCCGCCGACGTTGACGAGCCCGACGCCGCCGCCGATCTCGATGTAGCCGTTGTCCGTGATGTTGGTGACGCTGGCTCCCGAAAAGGTGAAGTCGGCGGTGTTCTTCGACGGATTCGGAATGAACGCCGCGTACTTGTCGCCGTTCCGATATCGAATGTTGATGTTCATGTCCATCGTGAAGAGGCCGAAGAGCTCCAAGATACGAAGTGGGAGACCTGCGGTTACTGAGAAATCCGTGTTGCTCGGCAGGACCAAAACTAGATCAACAGCGGCCAGCGCCGTCTCGCTTTGTGCATACTGGTAGCGCGCATAGATTGGGATGTCGCCGTAGCTGGCCTTCGGCGAAAAAATCACGCTGATCAAGCCGATGCCGCCCGGAGCGGGGACAGCCCCCGTCAGCTCGGTGCTCAGGCCAACCTCGAGGTTCTCGATGGGACTGACCGCCCCGCCGATATCCAGAGACGAAAAGGTGCCTGGCCCAAACACCCCAGCGACGGTGAGACGAGCATCCGCGCGAACCATGCCCTCATCGAGCACCAGAGGCCTTCGCGCAAACCGCACCGGATAATCGTTGGCAAAAGTTGCGTGCTGCTTCAGACCCTCTTTCTCGGCGGGTACTTCGGACTCGATGCTGGCGGGCTCGGCAGCCTCGTCTTGAGCGTGGGCGGGACCGGCCGTGCCAAGCAACACGGACAGAGCGCAGAGCGCCCCGCCGGCTCGATTCATTGGAGAGTTGATCACGTCGCGGCGGAGCTTATCGCGTTCCGCTGATCTGACGTGGAAGTTTCTTAGAACCCTCGAGAAGACGGGTGAATCAGCCGGGCCCGCCCCCGTGGAGCCCGTCTTCGCCATTGCCGGCTGCTGGCTTGCGAACGACTGGAACCGACTCATCCTGGGGTCACTTCCTGGGAGGTTTGCGATGGTTGTTTGGATGCGACGAACGGCCCTCGTGGTCGTCATTGCGGCGCTCGGCTGCAGCGACTCGAGCACGAGTGGGACCGAGGGGCCGTACGCTGGATATCAGAGTGAAATCTACGAAAGCCTCGATTCGTGGCTCTGCCACCCCGGCCAAGGGCCCGAAGGCAACGTTTGCCTGGGAGACCTCGATGCAACTTTCGTGGCCGCCGACGGCACTGCGACGGTGGTCCCGCATGTGCGAGCCAGTGACCCGCCCATCGACTGCTTCTACGTCTACCCGACCGCAAGCTTCGACACCGGCGGTAACTCCGACCTCGAAGCCAACGAGGAAGAGATCTTCATCGCGCTCAATCAGATCGCTCGTTTCACCTCCGTGTGTCGGGTGTTTGCACCCATTCATCGGCAGATCACGCTTTCGGTGCTGTTCAACGACACCTACGTCGGCGACCGAGAGCTTGCCTACGGTGATGTCGCCGATGCATTCAAGCACTATATCTCGAACGAGAACGAAGGCCGTGGCGTGATCTTGATCGGGCACTCCCAAGGCTCAGGTCATCTCGCACGGCTCATCCAACAAGAAGTCGAGCCGAACTCCGTACTTGCGAACCGGTTGGTGGCGGCCTACTTGCTCGGCGCCACCATTGCCGTGCCCAACGGGCAAGACGTCGGCGGAACGTTTCAGCGCACCCCGCTGTGTCGGTCGGCCGACCAGACCGGCTGTCTCGTCACCTATTCGAGCTGGCGAGACCGCGAGCCGCCGGATTCGGATGCGCTATTTGCGGATACCGGTGACGAAAGCACGGTTGCCGGCTGCGTGAATCCCGCCGCAATCGCGGGCGGAAAAGCGACCTTGAAGCCCTACTTTCCGGGCGTGGTGCGAGGTGTCTTCACCGTCGCGCTCGGTCAGGGTTCGAGCCCCTATGCCAACCCGGACGCGCAGGATTCGATTACGACACCGTACTTCTCGATGCCTGACTTCATCCAGGGCGAATGCGTGGATCGCAACGGCTATCAGTATCTCGAGGTCAGTGTCCTGGCGGACCCGGAGGACCCACGCGCCGACGACTTCAACGGCGATTTTCGCAATACGCTGGGCTGGGGGCTTCACCTCGTCGACGTGAGCATCGCTCTCGGCAACCTCCTCGAGCTCGCCGAGACCCAGACCGCAGCTTGGCTGGTCGCTCAGGACTGATCGCGGAGCCGGTACTCCCAGCGACACGCAATGTCGTCGGCGTCCGCCCTGGGGGGGAGCTTGAGGGGCGTGCACTCGATCTTCGGGTTGAGCATCTCACCGGAAATCGGCATGCCGGCGATGCAAATGTCGCAGCAGTGCTTCTGACGCACGTCGTCGAAGTGTTCGAAGCGGTCGAGCGCAGGACAGGCGTGGTGGGTCATGATCCCGTGCGTCGCGTCGACTAGCTCGAACTCCACGTCCAGAATCCCCACTTCACCCGGCGAAAATTGAAAGCTGCGAAGAAGGCTTTCAACGTCGTCACCGGTGACGCCCATCGCATGCTGCCCGATGCTCAAGTCGTGCTCCGCAGCGCCTCGGTCGATCCACACGTCCTTTTCGAGCTCTTGAGCCGCGTCGTCGCCGTATCGTTCTCGGATGCCTGTGTACCAGCGGTCGGTGCCGAGCATGTACGCGAGCGCCGCGTAGTTCCACAAGAGTGCGAGGGTCTTTTCGTCGTAGACGGTCTCGAGCTTCTGCTCGAACGCGTCGATGTCGATCTTCGCGACACGTGTGCCCTGAGAAGACTGCCAGGCTTTCAAGAGAACTGCGAAGCCCAGCTCGATGGCTTTTCCGCGCGCCATGCCGCGCAGCCTGCCCGGGCTACCGACCCAGGCCGGCTTCCCTCGCCGCGGCTTTGCGTTGCGACTCAGCAATGGGGATGGCGATACGAAGAGCTTGAACCAAGAGCGATCTCCCGAAAGCTCCGGAGGCGTTTCGGCCTGGTCACGCTTCGCGACGGTGAGCATCTCGGGCTTGAGCTCCGTCGCCGCGATGATGAATCTCAAATCGTCGAAGAAAAGCTCTTTCGGGGTCGCGCCGCTCTTTCGGAGCGGCCAACCGCGCAGCGCGACTGCCTCGGCGACGTCGTCCCCGTACTTGTGAGAAACCGCAGCGAACCAGGTCTCGAAGAGCAGCTCGTGCGCGTGGACCGTCCTACGCCACAAGTCGAGCAGGGTTTCGCGTGGCAGCTCGTGCGCTTGCAGGTCTGGATTGAAGGCTTCAACCATCAGCAGCGCTGATTGTCCCACCATCGAGGCAGATCGGCTACAGAATCCAGAACGGCGTCCGGTCGCACGGCTCCATCGAGGTCTGCAGTGCGAAATTTGCCCGTCTGAACGAGGATTCCAGTTAGCCCGGCTCTCTGCGCGCCAGCCACGTCGCTGTGAATATCGTCGCCGATCATCACGGTTTTCGTCGTTTCGGCACCGAGCGTGCGCACGGCGGCCTCGAAAAAGCCCTGCGCCGGTTTGCCCATGATCACCGCTTCACAGCCGGCTGCATGCTCCAGGGCCTTGATGAACGGCGCCACATCGAGCACGAGGCCCGTATCTCCCTGTGCGTAGCGAGACATGCCGAGCGCGATCAGGATGGGTCGGGGCTCAGCCATCAAGAGGCGAAACGCGCGATTCAAAGTCTTGAAGCTCCACGCTTCGCCGATGTCGCCGATCACCACGCTCCTGGCGCCGTCCTCGGCCGTCTCGCCCAGGCATTCGAGTCCCTCGAAGTCCTCGCGCGTCGCGTCGCGAACGAACAAGGCTACCGGCGTTGCAGCGTGCGCCGCCAGGTAGTCGTGCGCGGCGACGGGCGGGGCGATGATCTGCTCCGCGGCAACCGACAGGCCGAGCCCGGAGAGCCGTTCGACCAAGGCCCTTCGAGGCTTCGAGCTCGTGTTCGTCACGAACCCATGCGGGATGCCACGTTGCTCGCACCAGCGAAGTGTTTCGACCGCGCCATCGATGACACGATCGCCTTGATACAGCACACCGTCGAGGTCGAAGAGAAGCGCTTCCATGGCCACCTTCCCCGGTCCATTCGTACTCTAGCGCCTAAGGTACGCCCTGGGGAGTGGCAGCGAGCGTACTAGGCGCTAGGGAAGCGATTGCTGGCGGTTTTCGCGCGGAGTGTACTCTCTTCGCCGCTCGCCCGTGTAGATCTGCCGAGGCCGCCCGATGCGCACGTCCGGGTCTTCCATCATCTCTTTCCAGTGGGCGATCCAACCTGGGATACGGCCCATGGCGAACATCACCGTGAACATTTCGGTGGGAATGCCCATGGCGCGGTAAATGATGCCGCTGTAGAAGTCGACGTTGGGGTAGAGCTTTCGCTCGATGAAATACTCGTCCGAGAGCGCGACCTCTTCGAGCTGGCGCCCAATGTCGAAGAGCTCGTCTTCGATCTTCAGATGATTCAACAAGCGATCGGCGTACTTCTTCAGGATCGTCGCGCGAGGGTCGAAGTTTTTGTAGACGCGGTGCCCAAACCCCATCAGCCTGCGCTCCCGGTTCTTCACCTGCTGCATGAACGTCGCCGGGTCGCCGCCTTCGTCGCGAATCTCTCTGAGCATTTCGATGACGGCCTGATTCGCGCCTCCGTGCAAAGGGCCCCAGAGCGCAGAAACCCCTGCGCTCGCCGCGGCATAGAGATTCGCCTGACTCGAGCCCACGAGACGCACCGTCGAGGTGGAGCAGTTTTGTTCGTGATCGGCGTGCAGGATGAACAAGACGTTGAGCGCCTTCACGAGCTCGGGGTCTGGCACATAGGTGGGCTCAGCCGGATGCGAGAACATCATGTAGAGGAAGTTCCCGCAGTAATCGAGGCTGTTCTTCGGGTAGGCGACCGGTCGCCCCTGCCGCTTCTGGTGGCTGAACGCCGCAATCGTCCGCAGCTTCGAGAGGAGACGGGCGATGTGCGTGATGTTGTGCGCGTCGGGTTCGATGCTCTCCGGGTAGTACGCCGATAGCGCGCTGACCATGGACGAGAGGATCGCCATTGGGTGGGCGTTCGACGGAAAGCCGTCGAAGAAGTGACGCATGTCTTCGTGCAACATGCTGTGGTAGGTGAGCAGATGCGAGAATTGATCCAGCTGCTTTTGCGTCGGGAGCTCGCCGAAGATCAGCAAGTAGCTCGTTTCGATGAAAGAAGAGTGCTCAGCGAGTTGCTCGATCGGGTAGCCCCGGTATAAGAGGATGCCTTCTTCACCGTTGATGAAGGTGATTTTGCTTTCGGTTGCTCCGGTGTTCATGAACCCGGAGTCCAGCGTGATGAGGCCGGTGTCTTTACGCAGGCTACGAATGTCGATCGCGCGTTCGGCGTAGGAGCCTTCGACGATGGGCATCTCGTAGCTCGTGTCGTCGTAGGCGAGCTTTGCTTTCTTACTCATAGAAGCCCTTGTTCTAACCCGACCTGGCCGCTTCGGCAACGACGCAGCTCGAGGATGTTTCCGCTGCGTTTCGCTGCGGATGAAGGCAGCGGCGCTCAGAGATCGAGCTGGAAGACCTTCCGTGCATTTTCCGAGAGGAAGAGCCGTCGCACCTCGTCCGAGAGCCCGAGCGAATCCAGCTGAGCGATGCATTTCGACGGTTGAATCATCGGAAAATTGCTGCCGAAGAGGACTTTCCGGCGTCCGGGCCCTTTCATGAACCGAACGAGCGCCTCGGGGTAGCGCTCGGGCGTGTACGCCGAAGTGTCGATGTACACGTTCTCGTACTTGGTGGCGAGAGAGACCATCTCTTCGGTCCACGGGTATCCGATGTGCCCGCCCACGATGCGGAGCTCCGGGAACTCGCATGCCACCTCATCGAGGTAGGGAATGGGTCGCCCCGGATCGCTCGGTCGAAGCGGGCCCGCGTGACCGACCTGAAGGCAGAAGGGGACTCCGAGCTCGACGCACTCTGCGTAGATCGGATAGTAACGGCGATCGTTTGGTGGGAGACCCCAGAGCCAGGGTAGTTGACGAACTGCGACGAAGCCGAGCTCCGTCACGCAACGGCGGAGCTCGCGCACCGCATCCATTGGGCGGTGTAGATCCACCGAGCCAACTCCGACGAAGCGGTCAGGGTGTTCGCTCACCGTTCGAGCGACTTCGTCATTGGACAGAAGTGGGCCGTGCGGACCCCACCAAGCCGATGTCAGCGCTTTGTTCACGCCCGCCGTATCGAGTGCAGCCAACGTGAGCTCGACCGGGATCTTCTCTGGAATCGCATCGAGGCCCATCCAGCGTCGTAGGGATGCAAACATATCGTGGCGGATGAACGCCGCCGTTGGGTGCTGAATCCAGGCGTCGATGATCGGCTCAGCCATGGTTGAATCGTCCTGCCAGTGTGCGGCCCACGCAAGCTGCTCGCGCTGCAGAGACGTTCTGCGGAAAAAACGGGCGGCGGGGCCCCGTCGGGCCCCGCCTTCTCTCAGGGGCCAAGCTCAGCCCTCAGGAGAAGAGGGCTCAGCCAGAACCGAGCTTCGCCGTTGGTTGGCGAAGCGTCGGCAGGGTTGACCTGACTACAATCTTGCTTCTCAAATTGCAATGCTCGTCTGAGACTGTTTTGCCCAATTAATGTGGGAAAGCGACGTACATTACCAATACGTCGCCATACCCCGGTTCACAGCAGCGCACTCGACGCCTATTGCGCCAGCTGGGGCTTGTTTCTAGTATCGCGCGGATGACTCGAATCCAGCGCTTCCCCACTGTGCTTGTGATGACTCTCGGCTTCACGCTTGCGTGGCTTGGCTGCGACAGCGGCTCGAACGGCGCGCCTGGCGGAAGCGGAGGTTCCGGGGGGACCGGCGGTTCGACCGGCGGCCCTCTGCGCATTCTCATCACAAACGATGACGGTGTGGGCGCACCGGGCATCGACGCGGTCGTCGAGGCCCTGAAAGACGACCCGAGCAATGCACTCACGGTGTGCGCCCCGGCGGAAAACCAGAGCAGCAGCGGCGACATGACCACACCCACCCCGCCTGCCCTTCAGGCTACGGAAGCCACGACGGCTAGCGGCTATCCAGCGACGGCCGTCGATGGCTTCCCGGCCGATTCCGTGATCTATGCGCTCGAAAATCTCTTTCCAAACGGTCCACCGCACGTGGTGCTCTCCGGCATCAACGAAGGACAAAACGTCGGCGCTGTGCCGAGCGGACAACTCTCCTTTCTCTCCGGGATTTCGGGCACCGTGGGTGCGGCAAAAACTGCGGCTTGTCTAGGGGTTCCGGCGTTGGCCTCCTCGCAGGGTGACGTCGAGGAAAACGGAACGGTCGATTATCCCGCAGGTCTCGCCGAAGTGCTTCTGTGGCTGGAAGCCAATCGCGAAGCGCTGCTCGCGGGCGAAGTCGGGGTCGAGAACATCACGAGCATCAATATTCCCAGCTGCAATGGCGAGGGCGAGATCCGCGGGACCCTCGAAGTTCCGCTGGCCACCGAGAATCCAAATGAATATCTCATCAACGGGCCGCAGGACTGCACTTCCACGGTCGACGACGTGCCCAACGACATCGAGGCGTTCTTCAACGGCTACAGCACCGTCACGCCCGTCCCTCGAAATGCCCTGATGACCTGTGACGATCTCAACTAGCGACAATCGATGAACACCTGCAACGCCCACGCGGTCACCTGGACGATGGCTTCAGCCCTCAGCCTGGTGTTGCTCAGCTGTTCGGGCGACGGCTCTGACGCCGGGATTTCGGGCACGGGCGGCACGCCGGGCCAAACCGCCGCAGCCGTCCTCCCTGGCCTCGGGTTCGTTGCGTCCTCGTTTGGCTTCTACTACCCCGAAAACTCCGCTGCGGGCATCGAGGGCTTCGATCTCGACGGGCGTGCATCACGCAGCGATGCGCCCGGCGCCGGCGAATGCGCGCACGACGACTGGACCGGCCCGAACCAGGAGCCGGGTATCGACTACGGCTTCCTGGCGATCATCGAGAACGAAGCGCAGCGTGAAGATGGGAAGTACGTCTTCGGCGGCTTTCGCGAGGGACAGCTCGTCGACGGAGTCATCCGCGGGGCGGTCAAGAACGGCTCGATGACGATCCTCGTCCAAGTCGACGGCCTCGACGACCCCCGGAACGACGACGATGTCCGCGTTCAGATCTACAGCAGCGAGGATTCGCCGGCGCTCGGGACCGACAACTCCGTCTTGCTCGGCGCCACGCTGAGCATCCACCCGGATTCGCGGTTTCACAGCGGCGAGGTCCGAGGCGCGGTCGTCGATGGAGTGCTCACCGCGGGCCCGATGGATCTTAGGTTTCCCATCGACATCATGATCGTGCGGGACGAGCTAGTGATCCACGACAGCTGGCTGCGGGTCGATCTACTCGATGACGGATTCGAGGGCATGGTTTCGGGCTACTGGGACGTTGCGAACATCCGCGACATCATCGGCGTGCCGACGACCGACAATGGCAACGCCGCCAACTTCACCATCGAGCAATTCGATGCGGCGATGGCAGATCTTGCCGATGGCGACTACGACGAAGGCACAGGCCTCTGCGCGTCGTTCAGCACGGCGTTTCGAGTCAGCGGGGTTCAGGCCTTCATCGTGAGCGACAGCCCGCCGGGTGGCATGGGCGGCAACGGCGGCTCCGGCGGCGGAGGGATGATTCCGACGCCCCTCGATCAGTGCGTCAACGATGCGGATCAGGCAGCGCTCGAGGCGCTCTCGACCGAAGAGCTGAGCGGCCCTGCGATCGTCGGCATGATCGCGGGCGACTGCCCGCTCAGCGCGTGCACCGCGGAGCTCGGGGGCGTGCTTTCGGATGGATCAGAGGCGGCGCGCAGCGCGCTTGGCGACTGCATCGCCAGCTGCATCTCCGACCAAACGGGGCTTTCGGGCGCCTGTACGGGTTGCTACGGCTCCATCGCGGCCTGCTCGACGGCGTTTTGCATCACGCCCTGCTTGCCGCCGAATTCCGGCTCGCAGGAGTGCGCGAATTGCGCACTCGAGAACTGTATCGATGTCAACGCTTGTACGGGCCTTTATTGAGCCGTAGAACCGAGCCATGTCGTTACTTTCGATGTTCAAGGGGAAGGGCCCGAGCGGCTTTGGTTACGGAAGCAGCGCGGAGGACGTCACCGAGGGTCTCGACTTGGCAGGGCGCACCATCCTGCTGACCGGATCCAACTCGGGAATCGGCTACGAAACCCTTCGGGTTCTCGCGAAGCGCGGAGCTCACGTAATCGCCGCTGCGCGAACCGTTCAAAAGGCTCAGGCTGCCTGTGATGGCCTGGGCGGCGAGACGACGGCGCTTGCCTGCGAGCTCTCCGAGCCCGCGTCGGTCAAGGCCTGCGCCGCAGAGGTCGCCGCGCTAGGCCGTCCGCTCGACGCCATCATTTGCAATGCCGGCATCATGGCGCTCCCGAAGCTCGAGCAGCAGCACGGCTATGAGGCTCAGTTTTTCACCAACCACATCGGGCACTTCATTTTGGTTACCTCGCTCCTCGACCGTCTCGCCGATGGAGGACGGGTCGTCGTGGTCAGCAGCTCCGCCCACAACAACGCGCCCTCCGCGGGAATTCAGTTCGACAACCTGAGCGGCGAGCGCGGATACAGCCCCTGGGCGAATTACGGGCAGTCCAAGCTCGCGAACGTGCTCTTTGCCAACGAGCTGGCAAAGCGGCTCGCGGGCACCGGCAAGACGGCGAACAGCCTGCATCCAGGCGTCATCTACACCAACTTGGCGCGGAGCATGAATCCGGTGGCAAGAGTTGCGCTTTCGATCGGTGCTCCGCTCGTCCTCAAGAGCGTCGGGGAGGGTGCCGCGACGCAGTGCTATCTCGCCGTGAACCCGGGCGTCGAAGGGGTTTCGGGCAAGTACTTCGCCGACTGCAACGAGTCGCGTCCCAGCTCGCACGGCCGCGATGAAGCGATGGCGGCCAGGCTCTGGGAGGTCTCCGAGAACATCGCCGCCGAGGTCACGTCGTAGCGGAACATGTGAAACGATGGCCTACGACGAGCTCATGGTGCGGGTGGGTCCAGACGCCTACGATGCGGCGCTCGAGAAGCCGGGAGCCCGCGAGATGGACTTCACGGGCCGAGCGATGAAAGGCATGGTATAGGTCGGCGCGCGAGGCTTGCAGCCCGAGCCTCGCTTGAGGGCCTGGGTCGAGCAGGGTTTATCCTACGCCAGGTCGCTACCCTCCAAGGGCTGATCTCGCACCCATGACTCGCGAAGACCCCTGTCAATATGAGCCCGGCAACATCCGGAAGCGCGTCCTCTACGTCGGCTCTGGGCTGCAGTGCTTCGAGTCACTCGTCAACGACATGGCCGTTGCGCCACGCACCGAGCGATTGCGCTCCGAGAGTTGCCCGGCGCTCAAAACGCGGGGCCACGAGCTCGAGTTCGTCCCGGTCTGGGATACCTTGGGCGCGACGGACACGCTGCGCTCGGCCTACGTCAATCTGCTGCTCGTCGACCTTCGTTGGTGCGAGAACTTCGAGAACCGGGCGGCCGAGATCCGCCATCTCTTGAAGGAGCTCGACCACGACGAAGACATCGAGCAGCGATACGGCTTTCACCGCATCGTCGTGCTCGTGTCCGGGCCGGACGCCCGTCGTATCGACGATTTGATCATCGAGCTGGGTTCGGTTGGCGTTCGCTACGTGATCGTCAGGACTTCTACGAAGATCGACCCGCCTGGTCTAGCGACACGGCTTTCGCAGCCCAGGTGCTCCGGATGGCCGATGAGCTCACGAGCTCGCGCCGGATCGGCAAGACGGCCATCTGCGGCGCCGGCGGTGGAATCACCGGCATCTACTACGAGATGGGGGTGCTCAAGTGCCTCGACGACTGCCTCACCAATTGCGGTGTCAACGACTTCGACATGATGTTCGGCATCAGCGCGGGCGCCGTCGTCACCAGCCTTCTTTCGGTTGGATACACGCCAGACGAGCTCATGGCCGGCATTGCTGGCGCGAAGGGCGGCCGCGTCCCACCGCTGTCGTTGAGCCTCCTGCGGCTCTCGCACTTCAACCACGAGGACATGCGCTGGCGGATGAGCAGCGCCGCCAAGACCGCGGCTCGTGCCTTATGGGACGCCTTGCGCGGGCGAGGCGGAGACACGGCCGAGAAGCTCTTCCTCGAGTACACCAGCCTCGTCGGGGCGCCGTTTCACTCTTCCGAATTCGAGGTGATCCTTCGCCGGGCCCTGCAGATGGCGGGCAGCACCAACGACTTCCGGAAGCTCCCCGTCGAGCTCTTCGTCGGAGCATCCGATCAAGACGCGCGTTCGCACGTCCTCTTTGGCGCTCCGGGCTACGACCATGTGCCGATCAGCAAGGCCGTCCAGGCCTCCCTCAGCGTCAACCCCGCATTCTCCTCGGTGCCTATCGAGGGCCGCTATTACGAGGACGGCGCGATCACTCGGACCTCCAACTTCGTCGAGGCCATCAATCGAAACGCGACGCTGGTGGTGACGCTGGACCCCTTCGTTCCGTACGTATCGAAGCTGCCGGGCGTGGCCCATCGCCGTGGGGTTCTCTACAACATCGATCAAGACATCCGGACCATCACCTTCACGCGCTTCGAGCGCGCGCGCAACGCCACCCTTCGCAAGCATCCAGAGGTGAGCTCGTACACGTTTCTCCCGTCGAACACCTTGCGTCGCTTGCTCTCGACCAACCCGATGGATCACCGTCCTTATCTCGAGATCTGGCGCGGCTCGTATTTGTCGGCGCTCCAACGAATCGACCAGCTCTGCCATCGGCTTCGGGGAGACCTGGCGGAGCAGGGAATGCTCCTCGACACTTCGATGGCCGAGGTCGTGGCCGAGCAGCTGCGCACGACCAGCAACCTCTGCTTCGAAGATTTCTTTCCCGATCGGCAGGTCGATATCGAGAAGCGGCCGTTCATGACGCCGTCGCAAGTGGCGTTCCCGCGTTCCGCGCCAGCGCCCGCGTGACGTCGCGCGCGGGTCAGCTGTCGCACGCATTTTTTTCGCGACGAATCGCGCGGCGAATCCGTTATCCTCGCTCGCATGGCGCCCCCACGCATGCGACCGCGGTTCGAGCTACAGCTTCCGGTCGAGCGTGAGCGCTGGCTCGGTGCGCTGAAGTCCCAGCTCAAAGACGCGCCCGGCTCGCTGAGGGGTCAGGTGTTCAAAAAGCACGCAGTCGTCTTGATGCGAGACACAGAGCGCACGTTCTGGTCACCATATCTCAACCTCGAAGTCGAAGACGAGCCGGACGGCTCGGCGATTCGCGGCCGCTTTTCGCCGCATCCGAACGTGTGGACGATGTTTATGGGGGTCTACATCTTGTTGGCCATCGCCGGGCTAGGCGGGCTCTCGTATGGGATCGTCCAGCTGACGCTAGGTTACTCGCCTTGGGCGTTTTGGATCATACCCGCGTCAATCGCGCTGTTCGGTTTCGTGTACGGAGCGACTTTGATCGGTCAGGGGCTCGGCGCGGAGCAGATGTACGTCATGCGCAGCCTGATCGATCGCACATGCGTCGACGCCCTCGACGCACCGCTTGGTGTCGCAGTCGCCGACAGCGAGTGAGCGCCTGAGTTTGGTATCGGACTTGCACTACACGAGTGCGAGATGAGGTTTCCCCAGTGATCTCTCCGAGCGATGGAAGTCCGACGCGAATAATCCGATTCTTCGCGCAGATTTTGCGCGCGCTCGGAAGCGACGACTGTCATCGACTATTGAAAACGTTTTTCAGTG
>CAJIBW010000188.1_pt1 | contig 21969 bp, 16 predicted proteins | sample 9199441 | NCBI WGS metagenome assembly CAJIBW01 (sample SAMEA7708313, study PRJEB35096) | sediment metagenome | biome: marine neritic benthic zone biome [ENVO:01000025]; feature: sediment [ENVO:00002007]; material: shallow marine sediment [ENVO:03000034] sea grass bed [ENVO_01000059] ... | reverse complement strand
TGCTCGAGGCTCATAGCAAGAACGGAATCAAGACCCGGCGCTCGCTCGGGTACTCCGGGAACCTCTCTCGGTACCAACGATGGGTCTGGAAGGCGCGCGGCACCAGGTTGGCGATCGTAATGAGCAGGATGAAGGTCGCGCCGAGCGACCAGGTCGCGATTGCGAAGCCGGTGAAGGCCGTAATCTCGGTGAGATACGATGGGTTGGTCACGAAGCGGAAAAGCCCGCCCCGGGGGATGCGATACACTTTGTCCCCGCGCTCGATCTCTTCGATGCTTCGAAGATTGCGGATGATGGCGTCCGAGTGGATGTTGAACGCGAACGACGCGTAGTAAAGAGCGATGCCGAAGATGAACCGAGGGTCGGTGAACCAATCCAGGGTGAAGTGTTGGCCGAGGTCGCTGATGAACACAGCGTTCAGGTAACCGTGGAGCGTCGTCACCAGCCACCCCATCAGCACGATGACGATGCTGAATGAAGCGGTCGCGCCCTTGGGGCTTCGGATCAGGTACGGAAACACGAAACCCCGGTTGCCGTAGTGCACGACCCAGACGAACAAGAAAAAGAGCGGGACGAGCTCGAATCGATTCCGTCCTTGGAAGTAGAAGAATAGGAAGCTCAGCATCGCGGGAAGCTCCATCAGGAACCACCCGAGGCGTGGGCTCAGGTTGACTCCCCATCGGTCCGACGCGAAGCGCCCGTAGGGGCTTTTCATGAACGCCGCGCCGATGAATACCAGGGCCACCAGCCCATATGCGAGGGTCAGCACCGTATCGTACGTCGGGTCTCCGGTGTACCAGGTCACGACCAGTCCGTTTGAGCCTGCCAGGGGTACGGTGCTTGCGGAGTAGTCTCAGGCATTCGAGCTGCGCATCGTAGATCCAAAGGGAGGCTTTGTCGGCCGAAAGTCGCCAAAGCGTCGAACGCTGCGCCTCGAAAAACGCTGGCGAGGCGCGTCTATCGATGCAACAAAGCCAAGCATGGCGGAGGATTTCACGACCTTGAGCGAGCTCGACACCCTCATGAGCGAGGACGGCGGCGCCGCGATCATCGATTTTTGGTCGCCGAGCTGCGGCCCTTGCAAGGCAATGGCGCCGGCCTTCGAAGCCTTGTCCAACGAGCTGTCCGAGGAGCCGATACGCTTCATTCGAATCAACACCGCGGCTCAGCCGAAGCTTGCTCAACCGTTCCACATCCACTCCGTTCCGACCCTCTTGTTCGTGCACAACGGTGAAATCCTCGACGTGCGCGTCGGCGCGCTCCCAGGTCCCGCGCTCGCGAAAAAGGCGCAGTGGCTTCTCCGCAAGTCTAAAGGCGAAGGCTTTTTTTCTCGGATCTTTGGCGCTTAGATCGGGCTGCCGCCGATGGCGTTCGTGATGAACGCCCGTTCGATGGGGAACTCGCTCGGCGCGTCTCCTACGGGGAATGCGCGTTCGATCAAGTTGAGGACCCGGCTGGTCGTGGCGGGCGCGATGCGGTTGCTGAAGGCGAAGTAGGCGCCGGCTGAGGTCATCACCCGACGCCGCCGATCGACGACTCCGTCGAGAATCATCGCCGCGGCGCGCCTCGGCGTCATGACGTCGCGGCGCCCCGCATACTCTTCGACCGGAGCCATCATCTCGGTTTTCACGAGCGGCAGGTAGACCGACGAAACGTGAATGCCTTCATGCTGCAGCTCGGACATCAGCGAGTCCCCGAAGGCGTCGAGCGCGGATTTCGTCGCCAAATAAGCGGCGAAGTAGGGGCCCGGGATGAGGACGCCCATCGTCAGCACGTGTGAAATGGTGCCGCTCCGCTCGATGAGCGATGGCAAGAGCCGCAGCGTCAGCCGCACCGGCGCGAAGTAGTTCAGCGCCATCGTTCGCTCGTAGTCGTGGAAGCGATCCATCGACGCAACGACGGGGCGGCGGATCGAACGCGCTGCGTTGTGGATGAGAACGTCCACGCCGCCGTGCTGTGTGAGCACCGCTTCGGCTAGCGCATCGACTTCTTCGAACGAGGAAAGATCGGCGGCGTGGGCGTACGCTTCTCCGCCTGTGGTTCGAATGTCTGCTACGGCCGCGTCGAGCTTTTCGGCGTCCCGAGCGACCAGCAGTACCTTGGCGCCAGCCTCCGCAGCGCTTTGCGCCACGGCCAAGCCGATTCCGCGCGACGCCCCGGTGACGAGCACTACCTTCGCGGTCAAGGCGCGCCGGTATCGCACCGGGCGCTGCTTCATCGGGTCGAGATGATCGTCGTAGTACCGGTACAGCGTTTTGGCGTAGCTCTCGAGCGAAGGGCACTGTATGCCAGAGCCGGCCAAGGCCGCCTGCGTGTTGCCGTCCTCGAACCGCACCTTGGTGTTCATCGCTCGGAGGCCGCTGCTCGGCAGGCCGAGGTCGCTCAAAAACGCATCTCGAAGCTCCCGTACGCTTGGGAGCATCGATAACATGGCCCCGGTTTTCTTCATGCCGGGCAACTTCGCCAAATCGACGGCGGGACCGAGCCGTGGGCCACCCGCTGCCGCCAAGAATATCTGCGTCATCTTCAGCAAAGAAGGAGGCTTGGGGTCCACCAGGTGAAACACGCGCGCGTCGCTGTCCTCGAGGGCGATGTGGACCATCGCATCGGCGACGTAGTCCACGGGAACCAGATTGAACCCGCCTCGCATCCGAGGCACCGGCACGCGGGCCCAGCCGGGGAGTGCATATGCGAGCTTCTTGATCGCAGCGAAGCTGAAATACACCCCGTCGATGCGATCCATGGCCCCCGTCTTCGAATCACCGACGACCCCGCTCGGTCGGTAGATGCGGTAGTCGAGGCCCGAGGCGCGAACGAGCTTCTCCGATTCGAGCTTGCTTCGGTGATACGGGTGCGGGAGGCCTTGATCCTCCTCGAACATGTCCTCGGTGAAGGTCTCCGAGTAGTCCCCCGCCACCGCAACCGAGCTCACGTGATGCAGCGTTCCATCGAACCGAGCCTTGCGAAGCGCCGAAAGCAGTTGCTTGGTGCCTTCGACGTTGCTCTTCTCGAGAGCGTCCGAATCCGCATCGATGTCGTAGAGAGCGGCCAGATGGAAGCAGTGCCTCGCTTTGGACAGGGCGGCGAGGCCAGCATCGGTCAATCCCAAGTCGGGGGTGCACAGGTCACCGGTCACGTGGCTCAGCGACCCGTCTGTATCCGCGGCCCCTCGGGCGAGCTCGTCCAGCTCATGCCTGCGACGCTCGTCCGAGCCGCTTCGGAGCATCAGCGTGACGTTCACGCCCCGTCGCAAAAGCCGCTCGACCACGGCCCTCCCGATCAGGCCCGTTCCCCCGGTCACAAACACGTGCGTCGCAGAGCCCATGCCAGCCGAGGATGCACTGAGGCCACCATGGGCGCCAGCAGCTTGGCGGGGAGAGTTGCGCCGAACGCGGCTGCCGTTTTGCAGGCTTCAGTCCGGCCCGCCGACGGTGGGACCTTCGAACATGCCGGTGCGTGGGACTTTCGTCCCGAAGAGCGCGCGGAAGAAAATCGGGAACTCAATCACGACGGTGAGCCCGGCTAAAATCAGCGCGCCGCGAAGCGCGATCCGGCCCGCCTGCTGGTCCTGCGGCATCCATAGGACGTAGGCCACGACGAAAACCGCGGTCGCAGCGAAGCCGGCGAGCGACATGATGAGAAACTGGCGCTTTGTGTTGCGCTCGGCGTCGTAGCTGAACAGAAAAGGCGAAATCAGCCGCTTGGCGGGCACGTAGACGCTTTGGGTCAGATGCGCGCCGATCAGGTGCGCCCACTCGTGGAGGTTGTACGCGCAAATCGCCGCACCGACTCCGGCTCCGATCGACAGCGCGGTCGCCGCAGAGCTGCCTGCCTCGGCCGAGAGGCTCAGCCACCAGAGCAGGGCGGTGCCGAGGAGGATCGAGAGGTCGCGAATGGCGAAGCGCCCGAACATGCAAGGTCCTTAACTCCGAGGCTCGCGCCGTCAAGGGGAGGGCTAGGCTCCTTGCAACAGCTGGCGGCTGATGATGATGCGCTGGACGTCCGAAGTGCCTTCGTAGATTTGGGCCACGCGAACGTCGCGGTAGATCTTTTCGACCGGAAGCTCGCGGGAGTACCCGTACCCGCCAAAAATCTGAATCGCATCGGAGCAGATGCGCTCGGCCACCTCCGAAGCAAAGAGCTTCGCCATGCAGGCCTCCTTCAGGCACGGGCGCCCCGCGTCTCGCAGTGCCGCAGCCTCGAGCACCATCGTCGTTGCGGCGTGGAGCTCGGTCGCCATGTCGGCGAGGCGAAAGGCAACGGCCTGGTGATTCGAAATCGTCGTCCCGAACGCGGTGCGCTCTTTGGCGTAGCCGAGCGCCTGGTCCAAAGCGGCCCGCGCCATGCCGACGCATTGCGCGGCGATGCCGATGCGTCCGGCTTCCAAGTTCGCCAAAGCGATCCGGTACCCGTCTCCTTCCCTGCCGATCAAGTGGTCGGCTGGGACGCGCGCCGCGTCGAAGCTCAGCGCAGCGGTGTCGGAAGCTTCCTGCCCCATCTTGTGCTCTAACGACGCGACCTTCATGCCTTCGGTTCCCGCCGGCACCAGAAACGCGGAAATGCCGCGCTTGCCCGCCGACGGGTCGGTCACCGCGAAAACGATCACCGCGCCGGCGATTTTGCCCGAGGTGATGAACTGCTTGGTGCCCGTGATCGAATAGCCATCCTCGGTTCGAGTCGCACGCGTCTGAAGATTGGACGCGTCGGACCCCGCCTGTGGCTCGGTCAGGGCGAACGCGCCAATCATCTGTCCGGCTGCCAATGGCTTGAGGTACTTCGTGCGGAGCGCCTCGCTCGCGGCGGACTGAAGGATCGCGCACACCGGCGCATTGTTGACGCTCATGATCGTGGAGACCGCGCCGTCACCCGCCGCGATCTCGATCAGCGCCAAGGCGTACGAAACGTAGTCGAGCCCTGCGCCGCCGTATGCCTCCGGCACGGTCATCCCCATGAACCCGAGCTCGCCCATCTCGCGAAGCGCCTCTGGCTCGACCGTTCCCGCCGCTTCCCAGACTCTGCTGTTGGGAGCCAATCGCTCCTCGGCAAAGCGGGCCGCCGAGTCGCGAATCATTTCTTGCTGCTCGGTGAGGATCATGTTCACTCCCGGAATAGAACAGCCGCCGTGGCCGCGCTAGCCGTTCAGAGGCTGTCGTAGTACGCCCGGGCTTCCTCGGCGGTTCGCAAAAGGCCTTCTTTCGTGTCGACCAGGGGCCTGTAGCCCAGGTCTCGCTTGGCCTTGTCGATCGAAAAGTAGTGGTCGATGTCGCAAAGCTTCACATTCGCCTCGGTGAAGAGCGGTTTCGCGACGCCGAGGGCTTGGTAGATCCGTTCCATGGCCACGGCCATCCCGCGGGCGAGGGGGTCGGGCACACGCACCAGGCGAGTCTGCAGGCCCATGTTCGCGACGAGCTCGATGCTGAACTGACCCGCGTTGATCGGGGTCTCATCGCTCAGAAAATATGCCTCGCCGCAGACGGGCGAGCCTTCGACCAGGCGCTCGGCCGCCCGCAGCTCCGCGTCGACGAGGTTGTCGATGTACACGTAGTCGAGCCGCGCGCGACCGTCGCCAAAGACCACCAGCGGGACGCCCATCCGGAGCGCCCGGACGAGGCGCCCGTAGGTCAAGCGCTCGCCGGGGCCGTAGATACCCCCCGGACGAATCGCGCAGGTCAAAAGCCCATCCTTCCCGTTCGCATCGAGGACCGCTCGCTCTCCGGCGACCTTGGTGCGCGTGTACAGATCGGGCGATGTGCTGTAGGGCGCCGACTCATCGCTGCCGGCGGCGTTCATGCAAAAAGAGGCGACGATGGAGCTGGTGTGCACCAGGCGGCGCACGCCGTTTCGTCGCGCTGCGCGAATTACGTTCTTCGTACCGCCGACGTTGATCGCTTCCACCGTCCTGGCGACCGAAGGCCGCGCATGGGTCAGTGCTTCGATCACCGCCGCGGTGTGGAACACCGTGTCGACGCCCTGTGATGCGGCGAGCACGTCCGATCGGCTTCGTACGTCTCCTCGAAACCAGCGCAGGCCCTCTCGAGGCTCGGGCTCGGGCGCGGTATCGAGGACGTTCACCGGGCACCCTCTTGCCAGGAGCTCGGCCACGAGATGCCGTCCTAGATACCCGGCTCCTCCGGTAACCAAACAGCGCTTTTCGGCGAGGGGCGAAATCTGGAGCATGTCGGCCGAGTAGGTAGCCGCTCTTTCGGCTGTGAACAAGCTCACAAATCGACCTCAATTGCCGGAATTGGCGAAAGAATTGGGAGCATCCGTCAAAGGCGCCTATTGACGAACGGACCCTTGTTGAGGGTAGACTCAGACCTCTGCGCCCGTAGAGATTCCGGCGGCCTTTCCCCCCTTTCCCGCCGGCGATTGTACCGAGGAAAATGATGATGAATCGGAGCCTTTTACAGGCAGTTGCCTGGTCTGTCCTGCTCGCTGTCACCGCATTTGGCTGCTCGAGCAGCGGCGGAGAGGTCGATCCCTGCGCCGCGTTCCTGCGAATCAACCTGGAGGTGAGCGACGGCACCGTCATCGACACCGTCGACTACGAGATCACCGGCAACGGCATGCCGGCCATGGGCGGCACGATCAACACCAGCGCGCCCGGGGCGACCGCCTCGGTAGAGACCTACGGTATTCCCCCCGGCGAAGGCTACGTCGTGATGATGGTGGCCACCTCGGTGGACGGCACCCTCAAGTGCGGAGGCTCGTCGACCTTCGACGTGGCTGCGGGCGTGAGCACTGACGTGGACCTCATCCTCTACTGCAAAGGAGCAGAGCAGTTCGGTGGCGTTCGCGTGAACGGAAAGCTCAACGTCTGCGCTGAGCTAGAGAAGGTCGTCGTCGCGCCTCTTCAAACCGGGAGCGGCTACTCCCTCTCCGTTGGGGCTGCAGCAGGCGACGAAGAAGGCGATCCGATCGAGTTCAGCTGGACGGCCACAGGTGGCTCGTTCGACGATTCCTCGGAGGCATCGACCGTCTACACCTGTGCGGACGCCGACGACGAACAGATTACAATCGAAATCTCGGATGACGGCTTCGTCTACTGCATCGACGATTGGACGGTCAGCGTCAACTGCGTCGCGGACGACGGCACCGGCGGCACCGGTGGAGCGGGCGGCGCAGGTGGCACGGCCGGCAGCGCGGGTGGCGGCGGCAGCGGCGGTGACGCGGGCAACGGCGGCAACGGCGGTGACGCGGGCAACGGCGGCAACGGCGGTGACGCGGGCAGCGGCGGCAACGGCGGTGACGCGGGCAGCGGCGGCAGCGGCGGTGACGCGGGCAGCGGTGGCAGCGGCGGTGACGCGGGCAGCGGCGGCAGCGGCGGCAGCGGCGGCAGCGGCGGCAGCGGCGGCAGCGGCGGCAGCGGCGGCGCCGGCGGTGAAGGCGGCAGCGGCAACACCATTCCACCCGAGTGCCTGGTCTCGGTCTCGGTTCGCTGAGCCATTCGATCGCTCGCGGGCCCTCCTCCGGCTCCTAGTCTTCGAAAAACTGAGGGTTCGACCGCACGTACTCGTCGAAGGTGTCCACCTCGTCGGCTTGCACCAGGTCGATGATGGTTTCGCGTAGTGCTTCAACTTCGTCAGCTGTCGAATCCCCAGGCGGCATCCGTTTCAGCAGGTCGGCGACGTCGCCGGAAAGCGTCAGCAAAGGATCGCCAAGAACGACCATTCCCAAATGCCACTCGTCATCGAGCTGGCCGTAGTTGTTGTACCAGAGCCGAAATGACTCTCCCCAAGGCGTGCCGTGGGCAAGGTTGGTATGGAATTCGCCCGGCTGCCACATGCCTCCGTTCTTGGTCGAGCCGACAATCGCCAGGCCGTAGTCGGTCTGGAAGGCGAGCGCGCTGCCGATGTTGGGGACCGTGAAACGAGCAGCGTGGCAGCTGAACATGTTCACGAACGAGGCCTCCAAGTTGTACACCAGCGAAGGTGCGAAATGCGGACTCCACCCGATCTGCGTTCGATGAATCGGGTCCGCATTGCCGTCCAGATAGATCAACAAGTCGTTCGGCGTCGAATGAAGCCAGTGGTAAACGAACTGCGCGCCCCCTCCGCTGAGCATTTCAACGTACGTGGGCTTGGTGCTCTCCTCGATGTCGCAGATCACGTGCACGGTCGTGTAGATGGAGTCGAGACCAAAGGGATGGGCCCAGCGCAGCCAGTCGTCATCCACGAAAACGAGCGCCGCAGGGTCCACCAGTGAGCCGTAGTTACGGTAGTCGTGAACCCGGTCGAAGTACCGCTTCAGGAAGTAGGTCCCACAGCACTCGACGTCCGGGTGGCTGTCCGGATTCCAGCTTTGCGAGCTGAACCTGGAGGGGCAGTCGTAGATGCACTCCTCGGAAGCGTAGAGCTCACCCCCGGGTTCGTACACCTGTGGGCAGTCGGGGAAATCCGGCGAGGTGACGCAAGCACCGTGGTCGGGCAGTGTCGGCAGCCTCGAGACGTAGATGTCTAGCTGGAGCGGCGAGTGGGAATCGTAGATTCCGTCGTTGTCATCGTCGCCCCAAAAGGCGTCTCTGTCTTGGAGGAAGACATCCATCGGAAACGTCTCGTCCGTATCAAACGCGACTTGTTCGAACCACGCCGTCGGCATGTTCCCGATGAGAAGGGCGCCCTCGATGCCAAAGGTGTCGACTTGTTCAAAGAGGAAGGCCTTGAGCTCGTCCACCGTTCCAGGCGTCCAGGGCTCGATGCGCGCCAAGTACCCCTCATTGTCTAGATCGTTGAGGTACATGGTGAGACTCGGCCCGAGGACCTGCGCGAGCCCTTCGTCGACGACGACGAGAAGATCGTGGTCGCAGTCCGCTGGGCAGGTGAGGTGCGTTTCGGAGCCGGTGCAATCGCCGTCGTTGCACCCTGGCGCCGCCGAGCAAACATAGCCGTCGCCGCCGTAGCCAGGATCGCACTCGCAATTCCCGTCCACACAAGTTGCGTGAGGATCGCAGCGGTCGGCGTACACGCATCCGCTCGAAGGGTCGCAGGTCTCATCGGTGCAGGCCGAGTGGTCGTCACAGTCCAGGGGAGCACCGGGCGTGCACACGCCTGCGACGCACGCGTCGTCAACCGTGCAAACGTTTCCATCCTCGCAGGGGCCGGTCCTCTCGGGAAAGATGCAGCCGGTCCCTGGGATGCAGCGGTCCAGGGTGCACGGATTGTCGTCATCACAGGTGACGCCGTCACACTGGCTTCCGCCGGTTCCACCCGCGTCCCCCACGCCGCCATCGAGGGCGTCGCCACCGACATCGCAGCCGGAGGCGAAGCCGAACGCAAAAACGATCAGCGCCAAACAACAGTGCAAGCGCTTCACCCCGGGAATCACATCCACATCCCTTCAGCGAACCGATCGAAGCCGATGCAAACCGCGTACCGGCGCATTTATGGGCAGAAACGTACGACAGGGTCTGCTCCGTGCGACGCATTTGCGTCGGAATCGACCGATCGCGCAATCGATGCGCTAGCTGGTGCAGCGGGAGAGCGTACGGTCGAGTCAGTTGGCCACTCGCTCCGCGAAGACCTCGACGAGAAGGGCGGGGGGGCTTGCTGTCACCGCAACGTCCAGCACGCTGCTTTCGGCGAGGACGAGCACTGCGTCCTCCCGCAGCCGCACGGGCCTTGCACCGGTCGATAGCGGACACGCGGAAAGCTCGAACGCCCCGTCGCCCACCGGCGTAAAGCGCCACGTCCCCGCTGGGAGCTCGACTCTCTCCAGCGTGGCCTCGCTGAACCGCTCGAAGCGCGCTCCCAACGGCTTCGTCCCATCGGTCTGCGCTCGCGTGCCCTTGCCGTCTGCAAACAGATAGCCGGGGATGCGCACCGAGTCGCCCGAACGCTCGACTCCTACGCGGCCTTCCAAGCGACAGAAGGCGTAGAAGTCGGTCGGGACGGGGTGATCGCCGTGCATGAGCACACGTCGGTAGTCGTGGTCGAAGCGAGGGTCGGTTTCGATTTCGCGACCGCCAATAAACGCAAGGCGCCCGGAGCCAAGACGGTTGGCAACGATGATGTCCGGCTCCCGCGACAGGACGTAGGCACCGTCGCCGAGCTCGTGTCCCTGAATGCCCTGGCCGAACGACTCGCTTCGGTGCCTCGCGATGTGCGCGTCGTTCAGTCCGAGCATGTCGATCGATCGAAGCCCCGAGTAAAACGGAATCGCTCCGGCCGCGTCGACAGCCAGCAGCGGGTCTTGGTTTCCAAATGCGTCGCGAAGGGTGTTGCCGATGGTCGCTGCCAGCTCGGTGACCGGAGGCCTCTGCTCGCGTGCGAGAACGATGTTCTTCTCGGCCTGTTGCGCCCAGCCGAACGCACTCAGGAGCGTCAAGCTCAGCAACCACGCGCCTGCCCGGGCTGCAGGTCCACGCCTCTGGACCCAGTCGAGCGCTTCGGCCACCACAAACGCCAGCAAGACGTAGGAGGGGATCAGCATGCGAAAGCCGTAGGGCTGGCACGCGACCGTTGCCGTGTAGCTCGTCCATCCCGCGACCAGCGTAAGCCCGAGCAAGATGCTCGGGCGACGGCTTGGGTCGCGCCAGGCTACGTAGAGCGCGAAGAGGGCCGGAACCCAGAGCGCGTACGAAGAAAGCCCGGCGCCCGCCACGCACTGCGTTCCGCTTTCGAGCCGCGCCGCCGTAAAAGCGACTTTCGCGCGTGCGGTGTTTGGGAGCCAGTCATCGTAGTACGCCAGGCGAAACACCACCTGGGCCAAGGTCACGAGCCCCGGCAGCAGGCCGAGGGCCACTGCTCTTGCGGCGGCCTGTAGCGAGCGCGATCGCAGCAGCAGGAAAGCGCAGATGATGACGATCAAGAGAGGGGCGTCGGGCCGGCTGAGGCAGAGCAGCGCCAAGGGGATGCTCGGCGCGAGCACGCTTTTCCAGTCGTCCGTTTTTCCGTCGAGCAAGGGCCGCAAAAGGACGAATGACCACGCGAGGAGTGCTGCGACCAGACATCCTTCGAGACCCGCGACAGCCCAGAGCCCGATGGGTCCGGCGAGCGCGATGAACATGGCGCCTGTGAACGCCGGCACGCTCTCGACCCAAGTGCGCGGCGGGACGGCGTAGATCAGCGCTGCGATCGTCGCGATGGCCGAGGAGATTCCGAGAACCACCGGCGCCTCCAAGAGGTCGACGCCTAGCGCCCCGAGGAAGGCGCAACCAAGCACCCAAAGAAGATTGGAGTAGCCTTCGACCGGCGGTCCTTCGGTCCAGGTCAGGCCGTGGCCGTCGAGAAGCCGTTGCGCGTAGCGCAGAGAAATGAACGCATCGTCGTAGGTCAATACCGGGTACCGTCGCACATGAAGCATCAAGGCCGTCGTGGCGACGAGCCCAACCACGATTGCGATCCGTCGGGGGGCGGATTCGTTTTTCGCCGTCGCGCTACGCAGTGTCATCCGATACCAGGGCTTCCATTCGAAGCGTGGCGCAGGATACACTATTGGTCTGAATCATGCTGTTCGCCCGCGTCCTTCTAACCGCCACCGGCCTGATGTTCTTCATCCACGGTGTGGTCTGCTTCATCCATCCCGCCACCATCGGCATCGAAAGCGGTCTCGCGATGCCGACGCCCGGGTCGATTGTCGAAGTACGCGCCGAGTATGGCGGCCTTCCCATGGCGCTCGGCCTCTTCTTCCTGGCCGCGGCGATGCAGAAGGTCCGAATCCGCACCGGCCTTCTCGTGATGGTCACCGTGCTCAGCGGCTACGCCAGCGCCCGAATTGCCGCCGCGCTCATCGCCGCCCACATCGACCCCTACAACGCCGCCGCCATAACCTACGAGCTAATCAGCGCCGCCCTAGGCTTCTGGGCACTAAAAAGGGACAGTCCCCTTTTTTGAGGGGTTAAGGCGCAAGAAAAGGGGACTGTCCCCTTTTTTATTCTGCGGCGAGGGGGAGGGGTTGCATTTTGTCGCGGCCGTGGGGTTGGTTGAAGTCGATGATGGGGCCCATGGGGACGATGCGGGTTGGGTTGATGCTTTCGTGGCTGCCGTAGTAGTGATGCTTGATGTGCTGCATGTTGACGGTGCCGCTTACGCCCGGCACTTGATACAGCTCGCGGGTGTAGGCCCAGAGGTTCGGGTAATCCGCGATCCGTCGAAGGTTCGTCTTGAAGTGGCCGACGTAGACGGCGTCGAAGCGCACCAGCGTCGTGAACAGCCTCCAATCGGCTTCCGTGATCTGATCCCCGACGAGGTACCGCTGCTTTGAAAGACGCTCTTCGAGCCAATCGAGCGTATCGAATAGCTCCACCAGCGCCCCTTCGTAGGCTTCCTGCGTCGTCGCGAAGCCGCACTTGTAAACGCCGTTGTTGAGCGTGTGGTAGACGCGCTCATTCACTTCGTCGATTTCGCCTCGGAGGGCTTCCGGGTAGAAATCACCCGGCTTCGCGCCGAGATGATCGAACGCCGAGTTGAACATGCGGATGATTTCCGAGGACTCGTTGCTGACGATGGTCCCGGTCTTCTTGTCCCAAAGCACCGGCACGGTGACCCGCCCGCTGAAACGCAAATCGGCTGCCGTGTAGAGCTCGTGAAGGAACTCGGCGTCCAGCACCGGATCGGGAATGACTCCGTCCCCTTCCTGAAAGGTCCAGCCCTGCGCGCCCATGAACTGGTTCACGACAGAGACGCCGATCATGTCTTCGAGCCCCTTGAGCCGCCGCACGATCAGCGTTCGGTGTGCCCAGGGGCAGGCGTAGGAAACGTAGAGGTGGTAACGGCCGCTCTCTGCCTCGAAGGCCTTGCCGCTTGGCGCGTTCTCGCCATCCGCCGTGACCCAGTTCCTGAACGAGGCGTCGGTCCGAACGAACTTCCCCCCCGTGCTCTTGGTGTCGTACCAAATGTCGTGCCAAACGCCTTCGACGAGTTTACCCATGTCTTGCTTTCCTTCGATTCAAAGCAGGTGGCCCATCCTGCCGCTCTGGTAATCGCGGAAGGCTTGGCCGATTTCTTCTCTGGTGTTCATGACGAACGGTCCGTAGGCCACGACCGGTTCGTCGAGCGGCTCTCCGGCGAGCAACAGGACGCGCGCTCCCTTGCTTGCGTGTAGCTGAACGGCTCCGTCGTCGCCGCGATCGAACACCCCGAAGTGCCGCGCGGGGATCGGCTCTCGATCCGGCCCCGCCGTGACGTCGCCCTCGAGCGGGAAGACGAGCGTCGTCCAGCCCGCGGGAAGCTCGACTTCGGAGCTCCCGGCTTCGTGAAAGCGAAGGTCCAGGGTCGTGATCGGTGTGTGGGTTTTGGCAGGCCCCGTGTCGCCGGCGAGGCTGCCCGCGATCAGGCGAGCCTCGGCTGCACCGAGCGTCAGACGCGGGAACTCGCGATCGAGCAGGGATTGGTACCGCGGCTCGCTCATCTTCTTACTCGCAGGGAGGTTGACCCAGAGCTGAACCATCTCGAAATCGCCCCCGCGCTCGGCGAACGCCTGAGCGTGCTTCTCTTCGTGCACGACGCCGGACGCGGCCGTCATCCACTGCACGTCGCCTGGCCCGATTCGTCCACCGCCGCCCGCGGAGTCGCGGTGCTCGATCTCTCCCTCGTACGCGAAGGTGACCGTTTCGAAGCCGCGATGCGGGTGCTCGCCGACGCCCCTTCGATGCGCCGAGGGGTCGAAGCGCCTGCGAGCCGCATGGTCGAGCAAGAGAAACGGGCTAAGCATCTGCGCGTCGATTTGCGGCCAGAACACCGTCTTCACGAAAAAGCCGTCACCCACCCAGTGCTCGGGCCCCGGAGGAAAGACCGCCTGCAAGGCCCGTGGCGAAGTCTTGGTCTCTGCTGCCGCCTGCATGTTCGCCTCCCGTTTCGCATGACCGAACAACCTCGGGGCGACGGCCCAGCCGGCCACTCCCGCAGCAATGGCGGCCAGCGTGCCGAGAACGCCTCGTCTCGAAGTCCCGATATCCACGCCGAGAACGTAGAGATTGATGGCCTCGGCGGCAGACCGCATTCAATTGACAAGGTGTTGCAAAAACGCAACTCTGATGGCCTAATGGGGGCAGATAGGGACAATATTGCAACTTTTGTCGAGGTCGTTCGTCGCAATAGTCTGGCGGCGGCGGCGAGGCATCTCTCGGTGCCGAAGTCTACGGTCAGTCGCCGACTGGCCCGCCTAGAGGAGCAGCTCGACACCAAGCTCGTGCATCGCGACGCCCGCCGCGTGACGCCGACCCCCGAAGGCAGCCGTTTCTATGAATCGGTGGTCGACGCCATCGACGTGTTGGACACGGCGGTTGCGACCATCGAGGAGAGCACGACGCAGCCCCGCGGCACCATTCGGGTCACGGCGCCGAGCGACCTAGGCCGCATGATTCTGCTGCCGGAGCTCGTGCGCTTCCTCGAACGCTACCCCGACATCTCGCTCGACCTCCTGCTCACCAATCGCTTCGTCGACCTCGTCCAGGAGCGGGTCGACCTGGCCGTCCGGGCGGGGGAGGTGACCGAGCCCAATCTGATCGCGCGCAAGCTCCTTCCGTCGGACTTCCAGCTCGCCGCCGCCCACGGCAGCGAGATCGACTGCGACGACATCAAGGAGCTCGAAGCGCTCCCCTTCGTGCTGTACCGAAAGCGCGGGCGGACCCAGGTGATCCACCTCGAGCGCGGCGCCGGCGACGAGCACGAAACCGTCGAGCTCACCGTCGCCGGCCGCGTCAACGTCGACGACTACGGCGCCATGGTCGAGCTCGTCGCAGCGGGGCAGGGCATCGGACTGATGCCGAAGCTTCACATCGCCGAAGGCGAGAGCGCGGGGAGGCTGGTCCGCATCTTTTCGGACTGGTCCTTGCCGGCGCCGCCCGTCCATCTGGTGTATCCCACCCGGCAGCTCCCGGAGCGCGTTCGATTGCTGATCGACTTCCTCTGCGACCGGCTCCGCGAGCCGGGACATCCCAGCTGACACTGGCGCTGACGGGGGCGCTGCTGTAGATGCAGGAGAGATGCTTTGGGATACCCTGATCACGAATGCGCTGCTGTTTGACGGCCGCGCCAAATCTCCCTCCGAGCGCGACGTCGCAATCGTTAACGGGAAAGTTGCAGAGGTCGGCATCCATCTCGACCGGTCCCAAGCCAAGGAAGTGGTCGACGCTCAGGGCCGCTGGCTCATGCCCGGCCTCTGGGACATTCACACGCATCTCGACCTGGAGGTCGAGCTCGATCCGGGTCTGGCCGAGGTCGTGCGTCACGGCACGACCACAGCGGTGGTGGCGAACTGCTCGATTGGGGTCCCCTTCGGCCTTCAGAACAGCGACGGACACGAGCCCGTGGTCTCGTGCTTTGCGCGCGTCGAGAACATCCCAAAGAGCGTGCTTCGGCGCGTCGCTGAGCAGATCGACTGGGACAACCCCAAGGCTTACCTCGAGCACTTCGAGCAGATTCCCCTCGGCGCCAACATCGTCCCGATGATTCCGCACTCGATGCTGCGCATCGAAGCGATGGGGCTCGAGCGGGCCATCAGCGAGCCGCCCACCGAGATGGACCTCGAAACCATGGAACGCCTCCTCGAGGACGCCATGAAGGACGGCTACGCGGGCTTCTCCACCGACATGCTTCCCTTTCATTATCTCTCCGACGACCCCCACCGCGAAATCCGAATCCCCGCGAACCACGCGCCCTTCAAAGAGGTCAAGCGCCTCACCGAGGTCGTGCGCCGCTACGGCCGCGTCTGGCAGGCGACCCCTGAAAAGGACAAGCCCCACAACGTCTTTCGCTGGTTCATGCTGAGCAGCGGCCGCTTCTTCAAGAAGCCGCTCAAAGTGACCGCGGTCGCCGCCCTCGACGTCGTGACCAACCGATCGCTGGCGCGCATGGGCGTCGTCCTCACCCGCATCATCAACTCGGCGCTAGTAAACGGGCGGTTCCGCCTGCAGGCCTTGGCGGCCCCGTTTCGCGTCTACGCCGATGGCGCGATCACGCCGCTTGCCGAGGAGATCCCCGCGCTGCGCGAGCTCAACGCGATCGACCTCGTCGACCGAGAGGCACGCATGGCCCTCCTCGACGACCCCGAGTACCGCAAGCGGTTCCGCCGGATGTGGTTCCACGATAAAAAGGGCCTTTCCCTGGGCCGCATCAAGCGCTGGCTGCGGATCATGGACGACAGCTTCAGCCGCGACTTGAACGACATGGTGATGACGGACCGGCCGGTGCCGGTCTGGGAGGGCGAGACGCTGCAAGAGATCTACGAGCGCCTGCTCGACTGGCAGGCGCGCCCCAGCGGCCGGGGGAGGATTCGCAGAACGGGTCTCGGGCCTCGAAGCGACGCCGAGGCGAAAGTCTTCGCGAGCTTCCCGAACCCCGTTGGCGACGACTGCGACTTTTTTCTCCATCTGCTGCGCTCATTCGACACGGACCTGCGCTGGTACGTTCTGGCCGCGAACGACGACGAGGAGCGGATGGCGCGCGTCCTGTTCGACCCGCAGACCCTGCCCGGCTTCAGCGACTCGGGCGCGCACCTCACCAACATGGCCTACTACGACTCGAACCTGCGGGGCCTACAGATCGCGCAGCGCCGCTCCCTCGAACAGGTCGCCTATCACGTCGCGCGGCTCACCCGTGTTCCGGCGGAGTTCTGGGGCTTCGAGCAGACCCTCGGCACCATCGAGGCAGGCAAGCAGGCTGACCTGACGCTCATCGACCCGGACGCGCTACGCGGCTACGACTCGGAAGCGAACACCACGTTCGGCTATCGAGAAGCCGTTGCCGCCGAACAGATGCTCAACCGAAGCGATGGCGTCGTGACCGACGTCTGGATTGCAGGCACGCCCGCGTGGCGGGGCTCCAGGGCGAGCGAGCAGCTCGGCACCGCCCGCATGGGCCGCGCCCTCACCGTGATGACCTGACGCCCTCGGTCGCTTCGCGCTCGGGGAGCCGGGCTACGGGGGAACCGGCACGTCGTCCGGACACGTCACGATGGTGCAAAGGGTTTTCGTGCACGCGCCGTCCGTCGCATCCACGCACAGCTCGACTTCGCCCGGGCGGTCGCAGTTGTAGGTCGCATCCTGCTGCACGACCTGGCCGGCGCCCGGTACGTTCTCCGTGTTCTCGAAGCTGCCCCAGAGCGCGCTCAGCGTGAGCGTCAGCGGCATCGGAAACAGGTCCGTGTCCCAGCCTCGTGTCTGGACGAGGGTGCCGGTGTCGCCGGGGCGGATGACCGAGGGAATCGCGTTGATGACGTTCAGATTCGGACAAACGTTCGCCGGGATGTCGCTCGGACACTGGATGGTGATGCAGCTGCTCACGTCGCAGTCGGGATCGCCATCGTTTGCCTTCACGCAAACCTCGGTCGGCCCCGGCGCGCCGCAGACGAAGAGCGTCTCCGAGGCAAAGCGGTCGGCGAAGACGCCCGTCTCAGCGCTCAGCTCGGTGCGCAAGGGCACCGGGAACTCGTCCGGGTCCGTGGCGTTGACGCGAACGGTCGTGCTCGCGGCGCCGTTGCTGAGCGGGTCGGCCGTCAGGCTTTCGATGATCGGGCAGGTGTTTTGATCGGGGTCGCCGGGGCAACGGACCGAGGTGCAGCGCTCGATATCGCAGCTCGCATCGCCATCGCTCGCGACGACGCAGATCTCGATGAAGCCGCCGGCCTCGGGGTCGCAGGTGTACGTCGTCTCGCTCGCATGTGGATCGGCGATCGTCCCGCGACGCGCTGTGAGGGTCGTGACCAGCGAGTCGGGGTTGTCGTCCGGGTCGTTCGCCGCGACGGTGATGGTCGCCGTTTCTCCTTCGGCGAGGACCTCCGGTGCCACGGTCAGCTCGGACACCTCGGGGCATTCGTTCTTGTCCTCGGGGCAGACGATGACGCTGCACGTCGTGCGCGAGCATTCGAGCGGATCGGGGAGGCGGATGTGCGACGAACGAAGGTACTCGACGGACCCGTCGACGTTTGGAACGTCGCTCAGAGCGCCGCTCGCGTCGCTTGGCTCTGCGTAGGTGACGTTGACACAGACCTCGACAGGGCCGGAGACATCGAGCGCGCATGCGAAGGTGGTCATCCCTGACGAGGGGTCGGAAATCGAGCCGCTGACGGACGACAAGAGCGTCACCACCTCGAGCCCGTTGTCGGGAAACGGATTGGTCACTTCGACCGACAAGCTCGTCTGGCTCGTGCCCGCGGGAATCTCCTCCGGGTCAGCGAGCACCGTTCCTTGCGGGCAGTTCCCCTCGGCTCCTTGGCACCCGGCGGTGAGCAGCGCGCAGCACAGCAAGGCGCTGCAGGTCAGTCTAAAAACGGGCATTCGTCGACGTCCTTTGTACCCGATCACCGCAAGAAATGCGCGCAGAATTCACCGCGACAAACGCGGCCAAACGTGTGGCGCGCGGTACGCGTGCACACCGTCTTCCAGCGTTTCCAGGTACACGCGCACCAGGTCCGTTAACGGCTAGTCCCAGGCGTTTGGCCGTTAACGGCAAAACCCGCGAACCGAGGTTCGCGGGTCCTGCAACGTTTGGATGCGCGGGTAAGGCTACTCGGCGATGGTAATCGCGAGCAAGTCCTCATCCGGGGTGAGGCCGACGAGGTCGTTGTCCTCGTTGCCGGGCTCCGGACCGAGGTCGGCGCCCATGACGCACTCGATGGCGACCACGAGGCCGGCGTCGACCTTGAGGCCCTGTTCGATCGGGTCGAGCGCGCTCGGCTTCGGAATCGTGAACTGCTGGGTGCCCTCGTCAAAGGTGCTGTTGCTCAGACCCGCATCGGCCCAACCGAAGAGCACGTCTCCACTCGCGTCCGCCGTGAAGGTGGCCGTCTCCGCAAGGAGAGGCACATTGAGGTCGCCGGTCACGCAGAAACCGTTGAGCCCGCACTGAGAGCTCGGGCCAGTGGCTTTGCCGAGGCCGTCACAGACGCCACCCGGCGCGCAGTCGTCGCTGGTCGGAACGGCGACGAGGATGATCGCCTCGTTGCAGACGCCGCCCGCGCACTCGCCGTCGGCGGTGCACTCCTGATCCGTGGGGAAGTTGCAGAGCCGCACTTCGCCGGGGGTGAGCTGCGATGCGTCCGCGGTAAGCGCGACGTTGCTGTCAGCGCCGGAGGGTGTCGCTCCCGATCGGACCTGCATGATGTACGCGAGGTCGGTGAGCTTCGCCTCGCTCAAGCCGCCCGCCACCAGAGGCTGGGCCGCATCGAGGAAGGACTCGGGGAAGGTCGCCGTACCCGAAACGGTGGCGTCGAATTCTTGGCCGCTGACCGGAGCCGCAGCAACCGTCAGAATTCCCGTCAGGATCGATTGCGCGCCGATAGGCGAGCTGTTGGCGCAGCCCAAGGTGAGCTCTTGGTCGACCGAGGCGACTCCACCGCCGGTGCCGCCCTCGCCTCCGCCGCCGCCTCCAGAGCCGGCCGTTCCACCGCTGCCCGCGGTTCCGCCGCCACCCGTGGTCGTGCTGCCGCTATCGCTACAGCCAACCGCAAGCATTAAGCCCAAGCTCAACCCCACACTCAAAACAAAATAAGAACGAATCATCACACACTCCTTCGGACTACCAATCCACGACACCACCGCCGGGAGCGCGCATGATAGCCGCAAGCCTCACGGCGCCGCAAGGAGACTGCGCGCTACCGCCAAGAGGGTGTAATACCGTCGATTAAACGAGAAAACCCCCGAGCCTGGGCCCGCGGGTTTCTCTGCTGGAGGGGCGCTTCGCCCGGCTTTCCTAGTTGATCGGGCAGGCGGGGAGGGCGGCCGGGTCGGTTGGCACGATGATGTCGTCATCGACGCCCACGCCGACGCAGGTGCTGCCGGGGCAGTCCGCGTCGCTGCCGCAGCCGAGGCCCGCATTGGCGCCTGCGACGCAAGCGCCGCCGTCACTTCCCGCCGAGCACTGAAGCGCAACGAAGAGGGCGCCGGCGACATTCAGGCGAATGCCGTTGAGGCCGACCGAGGCCGGGTTGTTGACCGGGTCACCGTAGATCGACAGCGGCAAGATGAGCGCGCCATCGGGGATCGTTCCGCCGCTGCTCTGGCAGCGCGCGTTGCCGTCCGGACAGATGACTGTCGTTGGGTCGACCGCCCAGTTGAAGGTCACGTCGCCTGGCCCGGCGCCAGCCGTGAAGACTTCAGGCCCGCCCGGAGCAAACAGCGGCACCGCGAGGTCGCCGCTGACGCAGAACGACGGCGCAGCGGTGATGTTGCATTGTGCGCCGGGGCCGTCCCCACTGCCTTGGCCCAAGCCCTCGCAGAACCCGCCCGGGCCGCAGTCCTCGGAGATGGGCACCTCGGCGACGAGAACCGGAGGCAGACAGGGCGGGACGAGGCACTCCGAATCCGCCGTGCAGATTTGCTCGAAGGGGAACGTGCAGAAAGAGATCAGACCCGGCGTGATGCCCGCGGCGTCGGCCTGGAGCAGGATGGAGCCGGTTGCGCCGGTGGCCTCGACGGTGGCGTTGAAACCCTCGACGATCGCGGAGCGAACGCCGCCCGGAACGGTGCTCTGCGCCGCGTCCAGGAAGAACTTCGGGAAGGCGCCAACGCCGCTCGCGTCGACCGTGAACGGCTGGTTCGCAAGCACCGACTCGTTGACCGTGATGGTCATCTGGTTGGGGAAAGGCGACTGCGCGTCGGTCACTCCGTTGCTGCAGCCGATCTGGACGGTCTGCGATTGCGGCAAGCCGTCGTTGCAGGCGGTGGCGCCCGCGACGCAGGTGTTGTCGACGCAGGTCTCGCTGAGCTCGACGTCGCACTGGGCGTCGACGTTGCACTCGACGCAGTTGCCGCCGCCATCGCAGACGCTGCCGCCGCTTTCGCTGCAGACCGTGTCGGCAGGCTCGTTGGCGCCGGCCACGCAGCTGCCGGTCTGGTCATCGCAGGTCCCGTCGGCGACGCACTGGCTGCCGGAGGTGCAATCGACGCCTACGCAAAGACCCACGCAGACACCGCCGCCGCAGGTCCCCGGCACGCCGGCCGAAACCTCACAGGCGCCGCCGTCCACCGGGGTGAAGACGCACATGCCGTCGGGGCAGTCGCCCACCGTGCACGGATTGCCGTCGGTGCAATCGCCCGGGCTGGTGCACTGGGGCGCCTCGACGCAGGTGCCCGCTTCGCAAATGCCGTCGCTACCGCCGAAGTCGCAGACCTGGCCGTCCATCACGTTGTTCTGGACGCAGGCGTTGCCGTCGCAGGCTGCGGCGGTGCATTCGTTGCCGTCGTCGGGACAGTCGTCCCCGGTGTTGCACTCGACGCAGGCGCCGTTGCCGTCACAGACATCGCCGCTGTCGGCGTTGCAAGAGGTGCCGGCGGGCTCGTTGGCACCCGCGATGCACTGACCATCCGACGGGTCGCAGGTCCCATCCTGGACGCACTCGTTGTCAGAGGTGCAGTCGACGCCGTCGCAGAGGTTGTTGTCGACGCACTCGCCGGCCGAGCAGGCGCCGCTGCCACCGTTGCACTCCGTGCCGTCGGCGACGTTCATCGTGTCGCACTCGCCGGTCGAGTTGTTGCACATCGCGACCGTGCATTCGTTGCCGGTGTCGTCACAGACGACGCCATCGCAGAGGTTGACGTCCACACAGCTGCCGTTCGAGCACACGCCCTCGTCGTTGTTGCACGGCGTGCCGTCATCGACGTTGCTGCTGCTGCACGAGCCGTCCGCCGGGTCGCAGGCATCGGCGGTGCACTCGTTGTTGTCGTCGCAGTCGACGCCCTCGCAGAGGTCGACCTCGACGCACTGCCCGCCGGAGCAGGTGCCTTCGCCGCCGTCACACTCGGTGCCGTCCGCGACGTTGCTGGTCTCGCAGGCTCCGTTGGCCGGATTGCATTCGGCCGCCGTGCACTCGTTGCCGTCGTCCTCGCAGATGACGTCCTCGCAGAGGTCGCCGCCGTCACCTTCGACGCAGGTCACGGGAACCGTCCAGGTCGCCATCCTGCAGTACACATCGTTGTCGGTGACCATGATCATCACCGTATGCTCGCCCACATCCTGACAGGTGTAGGTCGTGCTCGGCGCCGACGGGTCGGCGATGGAGCCGCCTGTCCCGGTCCAGATGTACTGAATTGCG
>CAJIBW010000257.1_pt1 | contig 22298 bp, 21 predicted proteins | sample 9199441 | NCBI WGS metagenome assembly CAJIBW01 (sample SAMEA7708313, study PRJEB35096) | sediment metagenome | biome: marine neritic benthic zone biome [ENVO:01000025]; feature: sediment [ENVO:00002007]; material: shallow marine sediment [ENVO:03000034] sea grass bed [ENVO_01000059] ... | reverse complement strand
CCTGCCATTGGGCGGCCGGGTTAGCCCTGTCTCCGCATGGAGGGGCGCGGAAAAAACGCGTCATGGGGTGGAGTCGACGTGTGAGTGACAATCGGCAAGACAGCAACCACCCCCGATTGGCGCGAGCTCCGAGGGGCGCCTTGCGTGGCCCCAGGCCCCCAGCCCCTCCGGCCACCTCTGCAAGGCGCCCCGTTCGATGGAACCCCGTGACGGGTTTTTTCCGCGCCCCGTTAGCCGCGGCTCCAGCGCGGCCACAGCGCGACCACGAGCAGCAGCGCCGGGATCGCGAGGACTTGGGAGGTGCTGAGGCCCAGCAGCTCGCCGCGTTCGTCCGCCCGCAGCAGCTCCAAGAAGAAACGGAGGATCGCGTAGAGCCCGATGAACGCCAGCATGACCTGACCGTCGAAACGTTTGCGCGGGCGCAGCCAGAACAGGAGAAAACCCGTGATCGCCAAGCAGCCGAAGGCCTCATAGAGCTGCGTTGGATGAACCGGAACCGAGGGCAAATGAGGCGCTTCCAGCAATCCGGCGCGCCACTGCGATTCGCTTGCCGGGGAAAACGGGGGAAAGCTCACGCCCAACGGTCCGCTGGTCCCGACGCCGAAACAGCAGCCGCCCAAAAAACAGCCCAGCCTGCCGAAGACGAGCCCTAGGGAGATGCCGATCGCAGCGATGTCCATGCTGGCAAACAGCGGCAGGCCTTCGCGCTTCAAAAACCAAATGCCGAACGCCGCGGCGGCGATGAGGCCGCCGTAATAGGTCAGACCGCCTCTCCAGAATGCGGCCCAGGCGAAGCAATCGCGCTCCGAGGGCTGGCACAGCTGCCGGGCGGTATCCCAAAGCCCCTCGGCGCGGGCGCACTGCGCGGCGGTGATTTCCCAGCCGACCTTGCTCGGGTCGGTGCACAAGTGCACGTAGTCCCAGAAATAGCCGTCGACGAACACATGCATGAGTCGGGCGCCGAGGACGCCTAGGATCACGGAGAACAGGCCGAGGTCGATGAAGGTGTCCGGGTTGAGCCCATCGTTGCGCGCGAGTCGGGCGGCCAGCCAGGTCGCCAACGCGAAGCCGATCAGCAGGAGCGTGAAGTACGCCGGGATGGGCTCCCCGAAGATCTCAGCGAGCGTCGGGTGCATTCAGCCGGACTCTACCACGCAGGCTCAGCCCACCGGCGCCTCAGCGCGTTTGCGGGCCAGTTGCTTTTCGCGGCGTCCGTCCATGAAGCCCTCGATGAGAATCAGGGCGACGCCGATCGTGATCCACGCGTCCGCAACGTTGAACGTTGGGTAGGCCCAGCGATCGTCGAGGTGGAACCGGACGAAGTCGACGACGTAGCCGAGCTTGACTCGGTCGACGAAGTTCCCAATCGCGCCGGCGACGATCAGCGGAACGCTGATTGCAAAGAGCTTGCCGCCGCGTCCAGTGATGAACATCCACAGGAGGAGGACGACGGCCCCGGCCGCGGCGACGTAGAAGACGCCCTTGCGCACGGCGCTCGGCATGTCGCGCATGAATCCAAACGCGGCGCCGCAGTTCTCGGCGTAGCGAAACTCCAGCAGGCCGTCGATCAGCACGACGGGGGGTCGTTGACTCCGCTGCGCTTCGGTCCGTCCGTATGGATCGGGCTCGCACACCGGGTCGGAGGCGCGTGACGACGGCTGCGAAAGCCGCTCGAGCGCCCAGTGCTTGGTGCCGAGGTCCATCGCGGTCAGGACGCCGATGGCGGCCAGGCACAGGACGAGTGCCTTCGTGGAGCGGGGTGTGCGAGTCACGGCCGGCGACTGTAACAGTTGCGTCCGCTTGGTCAAATCGACTCAATTCGAGCTAAAGCCCTACAATTACTCGGCTTTGAAAGATTGTGACACAAGCCGGATTGCGCTTGTGTCACGTTGTGTTACAACAGGGCCATGGGCGATGGCGAAGAGACGAAGGGTCGCAAGGGCGGGCGAAAGGAGCGCGTGCTCCACACCCGCGTGCCGGCCGTTCTCGAGCAGGAGCTGAAGCGGGTGGCCAGCGCCTGGCGCGTCCCGGTTTCCAACGTGGTGCGGGCGCTGCTCGAGGATGCGCTCGACACCATCGACGTCGTGGGCGCCAAGGCCGAGGGAGAGCTCCGTGAAGTGGCCGAGCTCCTATCCTCGGAGCGGCAACGCTTTCGCCGGAAGTCCTCCGAGCAGCTGAGCAAGATTCCGGGTGCTCGCGAGCCGGTCGCCGACGCGGTCGAAGTCGTGCGTGCACCCGACTCCGGGTCGGACCCGCTCGCAGGCGCGGTCGGCGCGACCCCGATCATCCTCGTCCACGACGCGGTCTGCGGCGTGACGGGCGCGACCCTCGCGGCGGGGTCCGAGGCGTACATGATCCTTTTCGACGAGCCGGGCCGACAGCTGATTACGGGCAGGGGCGTCCTGCCCCGCGCATCGACACCCAACGAGGAGAAAGCCGATGACTGAACAAGAACAGAACATCCAGTCGACCATCGAAGCGAACGTCAACGCCGCCGCCGATCAGGTGGGAAAGACCGCAGAAGACGTCGTGACCCTGGGCCGGAAGGTTGCCGGACTGTGGCTGGGCGTCACGCGGACCGCAGTCGAGGCCGCGGCCAACACCCTCACCTCCACCTCCGAGGTGGTCAGCGCGATCGCGGAGTCCATGGGCGACCTCTCGGATCGCCTGCAGGGCACGACCAAGAAAGCCTGATCCCGCGCCGAGAGGCCGTAGCGCGGTCCAAGGTCGGCGGCTGTGGTGTCTCGACGCCGCTCCGCCGGCCCTTGCTCTATCTGTTCTTCGAGGAGCCAGCGCGCCTAGAGTCCATCGGCCCGTGCGGGAGATGCCGCGCTTCGCGCAGGTGGCGAAAGGCGTTGATCCCCCAGCGGGTGAGAAAATACAGGGGGAGCCCGACCAGCAGCCCACACACCAGGGCGCCCATCCAAAGCTCCCCGCCCGTGCTGGCCAACAGCCGTCCGACGTCTGCCCAGAACTGGCCTTCGAGGAGGCGGTCGAGGTTGCCATCCTTGAGCGCGCGTCCGGTGTTTCCGAGCCAGGTCTTGATCGTCGCGCGAGTGATTTCTTTCTCGGGGTGCAAGACCGCAGCCCCGACGGACCACGTCGTGTAGTAGAGCGGCACCGCGGTAAACGGGTTGCTGATGAACAAGATTGGGATCCCTGAAATCTTGTTGGCCCGAAGCAGCGCCGCGACGGGGATGTACAGGACGATTTGGAGGCCGAGCGTCGGCGTGAATGCGATCATCGCGCCAAGGAACACACCCCAGGCGATTCGGTGCGGCGTGTCGTCGAGGTGAAGAATGTTGTGGAAGACGATTTGCTTGAGCCGTCGCCACAGGTCGCGGACGTTCATCTAGGGTCACCCCAACCACCGCCTCCGGGCGTTTCGACGCGCAGAATGTCGCCGGGCGACACTTCGACGCTCACGCGGTGCGCGAGCTTCTTGCCGTTGAGTAAATTCATGCCGGGAGCGCCTGGATCGCCGCCGCGCATACCATAGGGCGCGATGCGGCGCCGCTCGGATAGCACCGAAACGCGCATCTTCTCGAGGAACTCGAGCTCCCGCACCAAGCCATCGCCGCCCCGCAGGGCCCCTGCCCCGCCTGACCCATGCCGCAGCTCGAAGCGGCGAACCCGTATCGGGAACTTGGTTTCGAGGACCTCGGGGTCGGTGCACTTGGAGTTGGTCATGTGTGTGTGCACCCCGGAGGCTCCGGCCCGATGTCTGGTGGCGCCGGACCCTCCGCCGAGCGTTTCGTAGTATGCAAAGCGATCGTCGCCAAAAGTAATGTTGTTCATGGTCCCCTGGCTCGCGGCGGCCAGTCCGAGAGCGCCAAACAGGACGTCGACGATTCGCTGGGAGGTCTCGACGTTGCCCGCGGCGACGGCGCGTTCGGGCTCCGGGCTGAGCAAGGAGCCTTCGGGGATGCGCACTTGGACATGACGCAGGCAGCCGCTGTTGAGCGGAATCGCTTGGCCGACCAAGACCCGCAGCACGTAGAGGACCGCCGCCATCGTCACCGCCCGCGGCGCGTTCAAATTGCCGTCGAGCGCGTCGTCCGTGCCCTCGAAGTCGATCTGCATGGCGCCGCCTCGCACGGTGACACGCACGGCGATGCGTGCCCCATCATCCAGGCGGTCCTCGAACTCGTGCTCGCCATCGGGCAGCCTTTCAATCGCTCGCCTGGTCAGCTCCGCCGCGTTGTCCTGGATGTGCTGCATGTACGCGGTGACCACATCGATGCCGTACCGTGCGAGTAGCTCGTCGAGCAGCTGCATGCCTTTTTCGTTGGCTGCAATTTGAGCCTGGATGTCGGCCAGGTTCTCGTCGGGATTTCGCGCTGGATGAGGCCCGGCCTCGAGGACGTCGCGCAGGAGCTGCTCGTCAAAGGCGCCGCTCTCGACAATCGCGAGGTTACGCAGGACGACGCCCTCCTCGTCCAGTCGCGTCGAGAACGGCGGCATGGAGCCGGGGGTGAGACCACCCACGTCGGCGTGATGTCCGCGCGACGCCACGACGAAGCGGAGCGCCCCCTCGGAGTCGTGCACGGGAGTGACGACCGTGATGTCGGGCAGGTGCGACCCCCCCGCAGCTGGATCGTTGGTCGCGAAGACCTGCCCCGGCTTGCAGTCCGGATGTGCGGCGAGGACGGCGCGAACCGATTCGCTCATCGCCCCGAGGTGAACCGGGATGTGCGGCGCGTTGGCTACCAGTCCCCCTCGAGCGTCGAAGACCGCGCAGGAGAAGTCGAGCCGGTCTCGGATGTTCGTGCTCATCGCGGTGCGCTGCAGCACGACGCCCATTTGTTCGGCGATCGACTGGAACTGGTTGTGGAAGACCTCGAGAAGCACCGGGTCCACGTCCGTCTCGGCGAGCTCGCGTTCGTCCCCAAGCTGGGTGTCGCGCAGCATCAGGTAATCTCGCTCGTTTCGAATCGCCACGAAACCGGTGTCGACGACCACGGTACCAGTGGCGTCCAATACGAGCGCGGGGCCGGAGATCTCCATGTCGATGGGAAGGCTCTCGCGGAGGAACACCGGGGCGTCGACCTGGTTTCCCGCCGACCAGAGCTTGGTTTGACGAATGGGAGCGCCGGTCCCCGTCCTGACCTCCGGAAGCGCCGGTGTCGGGCTGCGCAATTCCACGGCAAGCCGCAGGGTCGCTGCTTCAACCGCGTGACCCGGCCGCGTGTATCCGAACTCGCGCCGGTGCAGCGCTTCGAAGGCCGTTCGCATTTGCTCCGCGTCCGCCCATTCGACCAGAAGCGTCGCTTCGGTTCCGCGGTAGCGAAGGGCGACCTCGCGGCGGACGTTCCAGCTCGCGTCAGGCCCTGCGTCGCGATCGAGCGCCGCCCGGCCCGAACGCTCGAGGAGGGAGAAGGCGTGCTCCCATCTTTGTGGCAGCGGCTCATCGAGGCTGACCCGTCCAGCGTCGCGCTCTCCGTGCCACTCGAAGTTGGCGACCCCCATTCCAAAAGCGGACAGCGCCCCCGCGTACGGGTGAAAAACCAAGCGCCGAATTCCGAGTCGCCGCGCGATCAGGCAGGCATACTGTCCGCCTGCGCCTCCGAAAATCACCATCGCGTGGGTGCGCACATCGTGACCGCGGCCGACGGAAACCTTTTGGATGGCGGCCGCCATGTTTTCCGTCGCAACCCGCAGGAAACCGTGCGCCACCTCGTCGGCATTGCGTTCGATCCCGCTCGCGCGTAGCTCCGAGGCGATGCGTTCGAGTCGCCGTCGAGCCTTCATCGCCTGCAGCGGGAAAGGAAACCGGTCTGCGGCGAGCCGCCCGAGGCAAAGCGAGACGTCCGTCAGCGTGAGCTCGTGGGCGCCTGGTTTTCCATAGCAAATCGGCCCGGGGTTCGCGCCGGCGCTGTGCGGGCCGACGATCATGCGGCTGGCGTCCAGCCTGCAGATCGAGCCCCCGCCCGCAGCCACCGTGTGGAGCTCGATCATCGGTGCGCGGATTCGAATGCCGCCGATCTGGCTTTCAAAGACCCGCGACACCCGGCCCGCGTAGCGCGAAACGTCCGTCGACGTACCGCCCATATCGAAGCCGATGGTTTCGGCCAAGGCCAACTCGTCAGCCACTGCACCCGTTGCCACGACACCGGCGGCCGGTCCCGAGAGAACTGCGTTGCGACCGATGAACTCCGATCCGTCGACCAGGCCGCCGTTGCTCTGCATCATACGCAGCCGCCCCTGCCCAAGCTCGTGCTCGAGCTTCCGCATGTATCGCGTGAGCAGGGGGGTCAGGTAGGCATTGGCCGTGGTCGTGTCGGTGCGGCCTAGAAGGCCGAGCTCGTTCGAGACCTCGTGGGACACGGAGACATCGGCGAAACCGAGCTCCGTCGCGATGGCCGCGATTCGACGTTCGAGCGCCCCGTCGCGGTACGCGTGCATCAGCGAAACCGCCACCGACTCGGCTCCGCGCCCGAGCGCAGCTCGAAGCGCTTCGCGAAGAGCATCGTCGTTCAGTTCGCGGAGCACCGAGCCGTCCGGCGCCATCCGCGCCGCCACTTCGACGACCTCGGCGGCCAGGGGCGCGGGTTTCTCGATCTCGAGCGCAAAGAGCTCAGGGCGCGTCTGATCCCCGATCCAACTCAGCTCCCCGAGGCCGTCGTCGGCGACCAGCACTGTCCGGCAGCCGCGGCGCTCCAGAAGAGCATTGGTGGCCAAGGTGGTGCCCATTCGAACCTCGGCCGGAGGAATCGGCTCGTCGGCCCCGAGCCCCAGCAGCGCACGGATGCCCTCGAGCGGCGCCTCGTCCGAAGACAGGACCTTGGTGACGCCGATGGCGCCGGTGAGCCGGTCTCGATGGATGCAGTCCGTAAAGGTCCCTCCACGGTCGATCCAAAACTGGTGCCGGGGGTTCGGCGATCCCATCGAGCACCGCATCGAAGCACGCTGCCCGGTGGGGTCAAGAGCGCCGTCACGATCTAGCTATATTAGAAAGAAATTAACCCCAAAGAGTTACGTATGAGGCTTAATCGAAACGCTTCGGTCGAAAGGGGAGAATTTTTCTGGTTTTCAAACGAGTTTCCTGGACTTATACAGGCCAGCAAGTCAAGGAACCCAAGGACGATGGACACGGAAGAATTTACTGTCTCGTCCGTGATACCTGCGAGTCCAAATCGTATTTATTCCGCATGGATGGACGAGCGCCATCACTCCGCATTTACCGGAGCGCGGGCTACGGTGGACCCCTGGGTAGGCGGCAGAGTCGTTGCAGACGATGGCTTCATCGATGCAACCCACGTCTACTTGGTGACCGGTAGCCGTATCGCAATGACCTGGCGCACCCGGGATTTCCCGAAGGGCGCCAACGACTCGCAGGTTGACATCTCGTTTTCTCCGATCGCCGGGGGCACCAAGGTCGAAGTCACCCACAGCAAGATCCCGGCGGGGCTCGGAAAGGCCTGCGAGAAGCTGTGGAAATCGCTCTATCTGAGCCCGATGGCGAAGTACTTCGCTGAGCCGGACGCGATGCGCGCTGCGTACAAAGCCGCCAAAAAGGCGGGGCATCTCCCTCTTTCGGGCATCAAGGCGAGCCGGCCCGGGCCGAGGCGTCCCTTCGTTCCCACGCCGCAGCTGCCCGTCGAGGAACCGGGGGAAGACGAGGAAGACGACGAGGAGAGGCCGAAGAAGACCCGCAAGCGGGTCGAGACCAAGCCGATCGACCTGCGGGAGCTCGCGCAGGCCCAGGCCGAAGCGCGAAAGCAGGCCGCTCGCAAAAAGGCCGAATCCAAGAAGAAGGCAGACGCGGCCCGAAGAAAGGCCGAGGCGATTCAGCGAAAGCTCGAAGCCAAGAAGAAGGCCGAAGCTCTGAAGCTCAAAAAGGCCGAGGCCCGACGGGTTGCGGCGGAGAAGAAGCGGATCGCGGCTGAGCAGAAAAAGGCGGCGGCCGAAAAGAAAGCCGCGCTTGCTCGCAAGAAGGCTGAGGCGAAGGCAAAGGCCGACGCGATCAAGCGGAAGAAAGCGGAAGCGAAGAGGAAAGCGGACGCGAAGAAGAAGGCGGCTGCGAAGAAGAAGCTGGCTGCCAAAAAGAAGGCGGCTGCGAAGAAGAAGCTGGCTGCCAAGAAGAAGCTGGCTGCCAAGAAGAAGCTGGCTGCCAAGAAGAGGGCGGCTGCCAAGAAGCGTCCGACGTCGAAGCGGCGTCCCGTGACGAAAAAGCGTGGCGCGACCAAGAAGCGGAGAAGCACGAAGAAGGCCGCCCCGAAGAAGCGGCGTAAGGTGACGAGAAAGCGCGCGGCGCCGAAGAAGCGGGCGACGCCGAAGAAGCGAGGAACCGCGAAGAAGCGGGCGACGCCGAAGAAGCGGGGAACCGCGAAGAAGCGGGCGACGCCGAAGAAGCGCCGCAAGGCGCCCGCAAAGAAGACCAAGCGTCGCACCTCGCGACGCTAGCTCGTCCGGCTAATCCAGCGGGGACTCGGCCTGCCGCCTCAGGCCGTCGAAGAGCGCGGCGAGCGCGCGATGCTCCTGTGCGAGCTCGATGATGCTGATCTCCTCGAGCGCGCTGTCCGCCGGAGACACGGCGAGCCACGCTTCCATGGCCTCGAGGGCCGTTACCAGACCGAGGCTTCGGCCGGGCAAGGCGAGCGCCGCGGTCGACACCTTGGCGTTCCGGAGTGCCTTCGAGATCAGCGCGCAGGACTCCCGGGCAACGCCCGCGTCAAACGAGGCGCGCTCCCCTAGACCGATCAGCAAGAGGCGCTCGGACTTCAGCTTGTCGGGGTTCACGAGCAAGGCCTTCTCCCCGAACGTGCCTCGAAGATAGCCGGCCATGAGCTTTCTCGAGAGTGCCCCACAGAGCCGCCAATCGATCAGCCCCGCGGCCCCCCTCAGCGGACGTTCGTCGGAGAAGAACGGAAGGACGATGATGTCCGTTTGGAGCTCGTCCAAGCTCGCGGACGCCGCCGGGACGAAATCGTACGCGATCACGATTTGCCCAGCTCGGTTGCGACGCGATCGAGGACGCCGTTGACGAAGGAGCCGCTTCCTTCCGAGCCAAAGCGCTTTGCGAGCTCGACTGCCTCGTTGAGCGTCACCCTTTTTGGGATGTCGCGCATCTCGCGAAGCTCCACGATAGCGACGCGCAGCACGTTTCGATCGACAATCGGCATGCGCTCGATGCGCCAGTGGTGGCTCGACGCCCGAATGATCGCGTTGACCTCGTCTTCGTGATCGGCATAGGCGCGAACCAGCTGGTTTGCGAAATCGATGTCTTCGATTGGAGCGTCCTCGGTCGAGAGGTGCCCCCAGTACGACCGAATCGCCTGCGTCCCGCTCACGTTCGACACATCCATGAAGTAAAGGATGCGAAGCGCTGCTTCACGGCCTTTTCGTCGTGATCCCATCGTCCGCAAGCTTTCGATCCAATATGACCATTTCGATCGCGGTCAGTGCGGCGTCGCGGCCCTTGTTCCCGTGTGTGCCGCCTGCGCGCTCGAACGCTTGGGCTTCGTCGTCGGTCGTGAGCAGCCCGAAGATGACGGGGACCTTCGTGTCGAGTGCGACCCGCCCGAGGCCGAGCGCGGTGCCTTGCGAGACGAAATCGAAATGCGGTGTGCCTCCCCGAATCACCGCGCCGAGCGCAACGACCGCGTCGAAACGCTTGCTCTGCGCAAGCTGCTGGGCGGCGTAGGGCAGCTCCCAGGCCCCCGGCACCTCGACGACGTAGACAGACTCCTCGGACACACCGCGCTCCGCGAGGCAAGCCTGCGCGCCCTCGAGCAGCTTGCCAACGACGGCACGATTGAAACGGGACCAGACGATGGCGAAGCGAGCGTCCTTGGGCGCGGCGACCTCTCTGAGCGGCGCGTTGCGGTCCTCGCTCATTTGGAAGCTACCGTCCTCTTCGTGGGCGCGGGAGTCAGCTGGCCGCCGGGCGCGACCAGAAGCTGCTCCCCGACGTTGAGCCCGAAGGCGTCGAGGCTCGGGATGCGCCGCGGCCGGTTGGTGAGTAGACGCAGCTGCTCGAGCCCGAGGTCGGAGAGCACCTGCGCTCCGAAGCCGTACTCGCGGAGCACGACGCCGGGCTCTTCGGGTGACCGCGGGAGAGGTTCGTCGAGGTAAAAGGCCAAATCGGTTTCTGGGTCCGGATGCCCGGGCAAGAACAAGATGACCCCGTTGCCCTCTCGTTCAATTGCTGCGGCGCAGTCGGCGATGTGAACGCGGTCTCGCATCCGCACCTGGAATGCGTCTCCGAGGACGCTCCCACGATGCACGCGCACCAGTGTTGGCGCCGCGGTCAGCTCACCGAAGCTCAGGGCCATGAACTGCTCCTGGTCCCCGACCTGAACTCGGTACACCGAGGCGATCCAATCGCGTCCAGAGGGCATTTCGACGGGCGTCTGTCGTACCCTCTGAACCAGGCGTTCGCGGGCGAGCCGGTATTGGATCAGGTCCGCAATCGTGATCAGTCGCAGCGCGTGCTCTTCCGCAAATGCGACGAGATCCGGGTAGCGAGCCATCGAGCCATCGTCCTTCATGATCTCGCAGATCACGCTTGCGGGTTTGAGGCCGGCGAGCCGGGAAAGATCGACCGAGCCCTCGGTGTGCCCCGTGCGTTGCAGCACTCCGCCGGGAACCGCCTTGAGTGGAAACACATGGCCAGGGCTCACCAAGTCCGTGGGCCCGGCGTCTTCTGCGACCGCGGTCAAAATCGTCTGCGCCCGATCGCCCGCACTGATGCCGGTGGTGACTCCCTTGCGAGCCTCGATCGAAATCGTGAACGCGGTCGAGCGCGAAGAGCGATTGTGGTCAACCATCATCGGCAGGTCGAGCTGACGGATTCGGTCCTCGGTGAGGCTGAGACAAATCAGCCCTCGAGCGTGCCGTGCCATGAAATTGACCGCCTCAGGGCTCGCCATTTCGGCCGCCATGCACACGTCGCCTTCGTTTTCGCGGTCCTCGTCGTCGACCAAGATGACCATTTTGCCCTTGCGGATGTCATCTAATGCCGCGACGACCCGCTCGATCGCGCTCGTCATATGGACGCCACCATGACGCGAAAGGGCCTGCCCTTCCAGCGGACTGCTGCAAATGCTCAGCCTTCGGGCGCGTCTACGCCGGGCTTGCCCATCAGGCTTGCTACGTACTTGGCGAGGATGTCGACCTCGAGATTGACTTTCGCCCCCTCTGCCATCTCTCCGAAGGTCGTTTCGTCGAGCGTGTACGGCACCAGCATCACGTCAAAGCGTGTGCCTGCGACTGTGTTCACCGTCAGACTGACGCCGTTGACGCTGATCGAGCCCTTGGGCGCCAAGAACGGAGCAAGCGGACCTGGGACCTCGAACGTCGCGCGAATGTAGTCTCCTTCGGGAGTCCGCCCGATCAAAGAGCCAACGCCATCGACGTGCCCCGTGACCATATGGCCGCCCAGGCGATCGCCGAGCGCGAGCGCGCGTTCGAGGTGAACCCGGTCACCTTCCTCGAGGCTGTCGAGATTGGTCTTATCGATGGTTTCGAGCGAAGCGTCCGCCTCGAACTGCTGTTCGTCGAACGACTTCACGGTCAGGCACGTTCCATTGACTGCGATCGATTCCCCGAGTTTGTAGGGATGAAGCGCGCAGCGAATGCGAATGCCGAGCCCGTCCTCGCGGCGCTCGACTCGTTCGATCGTCCCAACCTGTTCTATCAATCCCGTAAACATCTACTGCGTCCTCTCGAAGTCGCCCGAGACCAACCAGTCCGTTCCCAGGGCTTGAAACTCGGTGCGCACCAGGCGCGTGGCGCGCTCGATCGACTCGACGCCCGCCCCCGCCGCAAACGACGGCGCGCCGCTGTCTCCCACGATGCGTGGCGCGATGAAGATCGCTGCGCGGTCCGCAAGGCCGAGATCGAGAAACGATCCGTGCACGTGCGCTCCACCCTCGACCAAGAGCCGGACCAGGCCGCGCTCGCCGAGACGCTCGAGCACTTGCGTGAGGTCGACGCCTCTCTGGTGACGCGACACAGCGATCAACTCGACGCCCTTGCCCATGAAATGCTCCGGCCGCGGGGAATCGGCATCGGCTGCGTGAAATACGAGCGTACCCGCTTTGGACTGCCCGTTGGGGTCGAGGACCGCTGCACCCCGGGGCGTTCGGAGGTCCGCATCGAGGACGACCCGAATCGGATCTCGGCCTCGAACCCTCCGTACCGTGAGCTTCGGATCGTCGCTCAAGACGGTCCCTACCCCGACCAGAATCGCATCGCTCCGATCGCGCATTCGGTGGGCCTCGGTCCGAGCTTCCTCTCCTGTGATCCACTTCGAGTCCCCGGAGCGAGTCGCAAGCTTTCCGTCCAGAGTCACCGCGGCTTTCAAAATCACGAACGGAAGGCCCGTCCGGATGTGTTTGGCGAAGTCGGCGATCAGCGCGGTGCACTCCGCTTCCATCAGACCAACGTCCACTTGGATGCCAGCAGACCGCAAGCGGTCGATCGAGCCCGCGACGTGTGGGGCTGGATCGCGGCAACCGATCACGACGCGGGCGAGCCCAGCATCGATGATGGCCTCCGTGCAGGGGCCCGTTCGACCCTGATGATTGCACGGCTCCAGGGTCACGAAGAGCGTCGCCCCTTCCACCGACTCGGCCGCATTGCGAATCGCGTCGACTTCAGCGTGCGCTTCGCCAGCTCTTTTGTGATGACCGACGGAAAGGACTTGCTGCCCGCGAACGACGGCCGCACCCACATGCGGGTTCGGGCTTGGATAGCCCCGCTGAGCTTCGGCGAGCGCGCGCTTCATCACCTCGCGTTCGAGATCCGACCACATGTCAGTCCTTGAGCTTTGCCAGCTCGTCGACGAATTCGTCGACGCCTTGGAAGTCGCGGTAGACACTTGCAAAACGAACGTACGCCACTGGATCGAGGCCGCGGAGCTCGTGCAGGACGTGCTCGCCGAGCCGCGTCGATGAAACCTCCTGCTCGCCGGTGTCGACGAGCCAGCGTTCGACCTGATGCTGAAAACGCTCGAGCGCCTCGGCCGAGACCGGACGCTTCACGCAGGCCCGTCGGAGCCCGGCCAGCAGCTTCGCACGATCATAGGGTTGCCGGCGCCCATCGTTCTTGACGATGAGAGGCAGCGTCTGCTCGACCCGTTCGTAGGTGGTGTACCGGCGGCCGCAGTGCTCGCACTCACGGCGCCGCCGGGTGACCTCGCCCGCCTGCGACAAGCGCGAGTCGATCACACGGTTTTCGAGGGTTCCGCAGTAGGGGCAGCGCATAGCGGCGATGACGCTAGCGCCGCCCAGGTGCCGGAGCAACGCAGCGCACGGGGCTCAGTCGCGAACCAGGCGGACGAGGGACTCCAGGTGCGCTGTCTGCGGGAACATGTCGAAACCGATCAGACGATCGATGTGGTACCCCTTCGCCGTGGCAAGACGAAGGTCACGCGCCAGCGTGGCCGTGTCGCACGACACGTAGACGAGTCGTCTTGGGCCGGGCAATACCTCAGCAGCTTCGAACAGCGCTTTCGCGCCTTGCCGCGGGGGGTCGAGCACGACGACGTCGTACCGGCCTTTGGGCGGGTGGTTTGCGTCGCCGACCGTGACGCGCGCCCTTCGTCCCAAGCGCTTCAAGTTGCGCTGGCAGGCTTCGACGGCGAGGGGATCTCGTTCGACGGCAACGAGGGCGCTGGCCCGTGCGGCGAGCCCGACCGTGAAGTTCCCGATTCCACAGTGGAGCTCGAGGACACGCAGGTCGTCGGGCTCCGCGAGACGCACGACGGCTTCGATGAGGCGTTCGTTGACCCGATCGTTGGCTTGTGAAAACACGCCGCCCGGCCCTTCGAGAACACCGGTCGCGCCTGTGCGGATGGCGACACGCGTTTCCCCCCAACTTGCGGCGTGCCCCTCGCCGGCCGTTCTAAGCGTGACCCCGGCGATGAGGGGAAGCGCGCAGAGCGTTTCGCAAGCTTCAAAAAGCTCCGGTGGCTGCTCACCCTCGGCGCGAAGGTCGACCAGGACACGCGTCGAGTCCGTGAGCTGCAGCTGAATCTCCCCGGCGCCGCGCAGCAACGACGCGAGGTGGGTACGCAATTGGTCCCATGCTTGGCGCAGCGGCTGAACCAGCACGATGCACTCGCCGATGGGCGTGACGCGCTTCGAGTGAAGCTGCCGGTAGCCTAGGGTGTCCCGATGCCAGGCGAGACGGGCACGGCGCCGGTAGCCGAGCGTTGCCGGCGAGTCGACCCACTCGAGCTCCGTCTCGTCCGCGCCCGGCAGTCCCCTGCATGCGTCGGCGAGAAAGCCCTGCTTGATCTCACGCTGCAGCTCGGGGCTCGCGATCATCAGCGGGCATCCACCGCAGCGCGACGCGTCGGCGCAGGGGGGCTTTCGCCGTCCCGCCACCGACTCGAGCACCCTGATGAGCTTTCCGCGCGCAGCGCCTCGCTTGGATTCGGTTCGCACGAGCTCCACCCGCTCGCCCGGCAGCGCTCCGGGCATCAGGACCAGGCCGCGCGACGTCTCGACGACCGCGTCGCCCCCACGCCCCACCGCGCGGACCTCACCTTGCTCAGAGCGCTTGGAAGGCATCGGACTCAGAAGAATTGCAACGGCCTTCCGACTTCGTAGAGGAAGCTGAAATCCCCGTCGAGCACGGCTCTTCGTTCGAGCGGATCTTGACGGTCCACCAGCTCGACGTTGCTGAAGACCGCCACGGTTTCCTTGGTCTCGTTGTACAACCAGGGCACATAGAGCTGATCGAAGCGAATCGTGCCGGAGACCGCGGCGTAGTAGACTGGGAGGCGCGCTGCCCCAGGGCAGGACGCGTTGAGATAGAGCGTCATCTCGACCGGCGCCGCGAGGCCGCCGAGCTCGATCTCGGTGCCGAGCATGGTCTCCTTGAGCGCCTCGGGCTCGCGAATGAAGACCGCGAGCCCGTCGCTGAAGCTCGGAAGGTCGCTCCCCCGCTGCACGACGATGTCGATGATCTCGACGGAGGTGCTCGGCTGCATCGCGAAGTAGTCCGGGTTCAGCGAGTAGTCCGCCCCGTCGAGGCCGCAGTCCGGCGCCCAAACTTGGCCGACCGCGCTCCCCTCCCCGCTCCCTTTTGCGCAGCCCGCCGCAAGCAGCCCGCAAAGGACCAACGCGCCGATCTCACGCAATGAAGCCGCCACCGATCACCTCGTCGCCACGGTATACCACCGCGGCCTGGCCGGGCGTAATCGCGCGCTGCGGTTCGTCGAAGCGAACCTCGAAGCCGTCGCCGCAGGGGGTCACGTCCGCCATGGCTCCGCGGTGCCGGTATCGAATGCGCACCTCGCCCTGGAACGGCGCCGTCGGCCGGCCAGTGACCCAGTGTGCGTCCGTCGCGCTCAGCTCCCGGTCGTAGAGCTTCGATTCGTCACCGACGACGACTTCCGACGTTTCGGGTACGATCCGAAGAACGTACCGCGTACCGCCGCCCCCGAGTCCCAGACCGCGCCGCTGCCCACGGGTGAACTGTGCGACGCCTTCGTGTCGACCGAGCGCCACGCCCTCCGAGTCGACGATGGCGCCGGGCTGGGTCTGCCCGTCCTGACGGCGGATGAAGTCGCCGACCCGTCCGTCGGGAACGAAACACAGCTCCTGCGACTCGGCCTTGTCTGCATTGGGGACGCCGAGGCGGCGGCCCGTCTCGCGAACCTCGGATTTGGTGAGCTCGCCGAGCGGAAAGACCAGGCGCTGCAGCGTCCCCTGCGGCAGGCCGAAGAGGAAGTAGCTTTGGTCCTTGTTCGCATCACGGCCGCGCAGCAAGCGCAGCTGGCCGTCCGTCGTTCGCTCCAATCGAGCGTAGTGCCCCGTGGCGATGTGCGTCGCGTCGAACCGGCGCGCCACCTCGGCGAGATAGGTCAGCTTCACGGTTCGGTTGCAGCTCACGCAGGGGATCGGGGTGCGCCCCGCCTGGTATTCCGCGATGAACGGGTCGACGACGTGCTTCCGAAACGCATCGCGCTCGTCGAGGACGTAGTGAGGAATCCCGAGGTGTTCGCAGGTGCGTCGCGCGTCGTCCCGATCTTCGGGAGCGCAGCATCGGCCGACCTGCTGCGCGCCGTCCGCGTCCCATAGATGCAGCGTGACCCCTACCAAGTCGTGCCCTTCTTCGCGCAGAAGCGCAGCGGCCACCGAGGAGTCCACTCCTCCGCTCATCGCAACAAGAACTCGCTTCGTCTCAGACATGGATGCTCGACACTGAACAGATCAACCGTGGGTCGTTATACTTAATGGAAACCGCTGTGAGTCAAAACACACGGTCAGAAAGCGTAGATATTTCATTGATTTGAGAATAAAAACGTGAAATCGAATGAAGATAATCTCGCGAGAGCTCCAGTTGATCTCAGATTCTAGGCGCCGCCGCGACTCAGAACGCGGTCGAAGGACGCAATCGCCAGGTCGATGTCCCGCGGACTGGTCTCCATACCTAAACTGATTCGAACCGCGGAGCCAGCCCTCCACTGCTCATCCGGATACATCGCGCGAATCACGGCGGACGGCTCCTGTAGCCCGGACGAGCAGGCTGCGCCGGTCGAGAGGCAGACCCCCTCGAGGTCGAGCGCAGCCACCAAGAGCGGACCCTGCCAGCCTGGGAAGCTGAGGTTCGTCACTGTGGAAGCGCGCGGGGGACCTGCGTTGGGAACGGCCCCTCGGGCGAGGAGGGTCGCCTCGATCCGATCGCGGAGCGCGGCGAGGGCTGGCTGCCGCGCGAGCCGCATCTCCACCAGTCGGCAGGCTGCCCCGAAGCCAACCATGCTCAGCGTATCCTGGGTTCCAGGCCGGCGGCCGCGCTCCTGCGAGCCGCCGTCGAGGACAGGCGCTAGGTCGAGGCCCCGGCGAACCCAACAGGCCCCGGCACCGGCAGGCCCTCCGATTTTCTGGGCGGCAAGCGCCACGGCGTCGGCGCCAAGCGAGCTCACGTCGATCGGCAGCTTGCCCAAGGCTTGAGTGGCGTCGATGAAAAAGCGCGCCCGATGCGTGCGGCAGACCTCCGCATAACGATCGACGGGAAGAAGGGTGCCGGTTTCGTGGTTTACCCATTGAATCGCGACGAGGGTGTCGGGGCCGAGGTGCGCGGCCAGCTCTTCGGGGCTCGGCGGTTGCCCCCCCAGAACGCGCAGTCGGGCCACTTCGAAGCCATCGCCTTGGAGCCGGTTTGCGCTCTGTGCCACTGCAGGGTGCTCCACCTCGCTGGTGACCAGGCGCGAACAGCCCTCGACGAGGCCGCGTATTCCGAGGTTGCAGGCCTCCGTGCCGCCGCCGGTCAGCACGATGTCGGCAGCCGACGCGCCGATCGATTCGGCGACCCGCTGTCTGGCGTCCTCGAGCAGCTCGCGCGAGGCCCGACCCGCGGCGTGGGCGCTCGACGGATTGGCCCACGCAAGCGCCGCTGCTTCTTCCATAGCCAACCGAACCGCGTCGGGCGTCGGCGCCGCTGCGTGGTGGTCGAGATAGATCACGTGGACGGAGTCTCGGGCCGTTCGGGCACACGTCCAACCCGAAGCTCGACGAGGGTGCCAGCGAGCTGACGTTTGGCCACTTCGCCGGCGGGCGGGCTCGAAATTTCAATGCCACCGCCCAGCGCCTCGGTGACCCGCCTCGCGAAGGCGAGGCCCAACCCGACCCCGCCATGGTCTCGCGTCACCGAACCGTCGACTTGATAGAAGGGCTCCATGATACGCGCGATGTGCTCGGGGCGGACCCCTGGGCCGCTGTCGGCGACGGCGAAGAGCAAGTGTCCGTCGCCTTCGGGGCGAACCTCCACCGCGACGTCGCCGCCCGTTGGCGTGAACTTCGACGCGTTGTCGAGCACGTGCACCATGGCGCGCATGAGCTTGTCCGGGTCTCCTTGCGCCGGCATCGTGTCGTCAGGAATACGCTCGATCAGCGTGACGTCGCGCTCGTCGAGCTTGGGTCGAATCTGCTCGAGTGCGCCAACCGCGACTTCGCGAAAGTCGTAGGGGCGCGTGTAGTAGTGCATGCGGCCCGTCTCGAGTGAGCTGACGTCGAGCAACGTGTCGACGACCGATCGAAGTCGTTGGGTCGAGGTTTCAATCGATCCCAGGCACTTGCGCTGCAGATCCGTCAGTGGGCCGAGCTCCTCATTGAGCAACAGACGCAGGTACCCCACGACCGGGGTCATCGGCGTCGCCAGCTCGTGGCTGACGTTTTGGAGAAACTCTCGTCGGAGCCGTGCAATGTCTTCGAGTCGTTGATTGGTTTCAGAAAGCTCGAGGATCTTCTTCTCGAGGCGCTCGACGATTTTCTGGGTGCGCTCACGGAGCAATCGATCGCTTCCGTCGTCGGCCCACTCTCGATGCCCCCCGAGGAACTCCGCGATGGTCTCCGCGAAGCGCGCCGCGGCAATCGGCTTCGCGATGAACCCATCGCAGCCCACCGCCAGGGTCGAGGCGCGGTCGCCCTCGGCCGTGATGGCTACGATGGGGACGTCTCCAAGGGCGGGCATCCCGCGGAGGCGCAGGGTCACTTCGTAGCCGTCCAGGTCAGGGATGTTGATGTCCACCAGGACGAGGTCCGGGACGATTTCGCGGGCGAGCCGGATCCCGTCTACGCCGGATTCGGCCTCGATCACCTCGTGACCGGCGGCTCCGAGCAGCTTCTGCACGAGGCGCCGATTGTTGGGATCGTCCTCGATGTGCAGGACTCGAGCCATTGCGACGCGATGCTATCAGCCTCTCGCACTTGCCGCACGCTTCCAGCCTGGCTAGGGATGAGGTATGCCAGGGCGATTGCTCGACCAGCTCGTTGACGCCGGACTCGTCACCGAGGCGCAGGCCCGAGCGAGCGATACCGGCGATCCGCTCGTTGCCTCCGGCCGGGTCGCACAACGCCTCGTTGCCGAAGGCCTCGACGAGAGCGCGCTGGCCGGCTTCTTCGTGCACCTGGGTTTTGGCCCGATGCTTCGCGCCCGCGAGCTCGCGCGCGCAGACGACGAGCTGGTTCGGCGATTGCCGGGGGCCCTGGCCCGCAAGCTCTACGCGATGCCCCTACGCCCGAGCCGCGTTGGAGCCATCGTCGCGATGGCCGACCCGACCGACGAGCGGTCGGTGGCCAAGCTGAGCGCGCTGCTCGGCGACAGCATTCTGCCAACGGTCGCGAAGCTTTCGGATTTGCTCGCTGCGATCGACCGCGCGTACCCGACCACGCAGGCAACTCCCGCTGGCAGTCCCTTGGCCGTGGCGCGGGCCCGCTTGGCAACGCCCACCGACGCCGTCCCGCTGGTGAGTGCGAAACCCCCGCGCGGCACCGAAAAAACCTTGCCTTCGTTCGATGCTTCGCTGTCCGAATTGGTCTCGACGGCGAGCCCCGCCTGGGACCGCGCTTGGAACAAAACGACGCCGAGCAGTGATGTATCGCTCACGCCCAAAGCGACCCACGTGCCTTCGTCCCACCTCTCGACGACGCTGACGCCCCATGCCTTCGCCCCTCCTTCGAACACGCACTCTCCGGCAGCGCCTGTTTTCAGTCGGCAGAAGACGCCCGCACCCTCCTCGCGGCATGCGTCCTCCAACGCTCCGCCCGCCGCTGCGTCGGATCCGGCGATCGCCGCACAGCTCGATGCGCTCGCGAGCGCGAGCTCACGCGACGAAGTCGTCCGCGCAGGCTGTGAGGCGTGCCTAGCCGTCGCTCGGAGCGCTGCGTTTCTTGCGATGCGCAAGGGTGTGTTTCGGGGTTGGGATGGCGCGGGCGACGAAGTGACGAGCGCTGGAATTCGAAGCCTCTGGATCCCGGCGACGAATCCCTCGATCCTCAACGAAGTCCTGCACAGCGGTCGACCGTTCCACGGGGCCTACGGCCAGACCGCTGCCGATCACCTCTTTCGGGCGGCCTTTGGGAGCCAAGGGCGAGAGGTCATAGTGTTGCCCGTCTTTGTGGGCTCTCGCTTGGTGGGGGTCCTCTGCGCGAACGACCCCGCGCCCCGGACGACGGCGATCGAGGAGATTGCCGACGCGATGGGCCGAGCCTTCGAGCAGCTCATCGTTTCGCGGAAATCGCAGGGTTAATGGGTGAAAACGGCCTGGAGGCCAGGGTCGGTTGCCTTCGCGAGCCGAAGCAGGCGTCGCCGCTCGCGTAAGACCGAGGATGCATAGCCATTCTGTGAGTCACATCGGCCTGAGTTGTACCAGGCCAGGCCCTTTTGCACGTCGCCACCGCAGCGGCCGACCGCCCACCTATACAGGGCGAGGCCTGCGTCGAGCACCTCTCGCTGACATGCGCCCGGACGACGGCTGCATTTCTCGCGGTAGGCGGTGTTGTACACGAACGGCACGCTCTTCCCTCGGTACTTGGGATTGAGCTGAACCACACCTCGTGCCCCAACGGGGCTGACCGCGAGCGGGTTGAGACCCGATTCCCGCAGCGCAATGCCTGCGGTCAAGAACGGATCCACTCCCGCGCGGTTGCTCGCCTCGGTGATCAGACGTGAAAGCGTCGCGATGCGGGCGCGGCACCCACCGTCGCTCGCGCGGCAGTGCTGCACGTGAATCGGTTCGCCCCGTCGGCTTTCCCGGACGATCAGTCGTGCGTCGATGGCGCGGGCGAGCGCGAGGGACGTAGGGTGTTCACCGACCGCGCTGCGGTAGTCCATTCCCGCGACAGCAGGCGCCTGCAGCTCTTCAGCAAACGTGGGTCCCGCTTCGGAGCGGGAGTTCCACGCGCTGAGGAAAACAACGCCGATGACCAATAGTGCGATTCGCATGACACGTTCCCGATAACCATTCGGAGGCCGGAACGGTAGGGCATGCGCTTACCTTGCGCCACCCCCAGGTGGCCCAACTGTATCCATTTGGCTACAGTTGCTCGGCTTCGACCTCGGGCGACGGTTCGCGCTCTTCCTGCTTTTTCTCAGTGTCTTCAGCACCTTGTGGAGCGGACTCTGAGCCTGTCTCGAGCTTTGCCGTTTCGGTGTCGGAGCTCTCTGAAGGCTCCGAAGCTTCGCTGGCCTCCGCGGATTCGTCGCCGGTGGCGGCTTCGCCTGCCTCGTCTCGACCACCGCGCCGCCGGCCCCGCCGCCGGCCCCGTCGCCGCTTGTTGTTGTCGGAATCCCCGTCTTCGTCGCTGCTCACGGTTCCTGCGCTGCTGCTTCGATGGCTGCGGGCACCGAGGGAGTCGAGAAGCTCGACGTCGAGCACGGCCAAGGGCAACGATGCGCGGTGAATGCCGACCCCAACCTCTTCCATCGATACGGCGAGCGCGTCTGCGTCGAACACGGCGCAAGGGGGCGCGCCTTCGGAGTGCGCCTCCGTGAGGGCGCCCTCACGAACTTGTCCCAAGGTGATCAGCCAGCCCACACGCGCATGGTCGAAGTGATGAAGTCCGCCGCGGAGCGCCACGATGGCGTCGTTCTGAATCGGCTGGTTGCCTCGAAAGATCGTGATCGCAAGCGGGGTTTCTTCAGGGCCCCGTCGGAGCGTGCCCGCGAGGCTGAAGTCGCCCGCCTCCGCGCGAACACCGCGGAGCGAATGGACGCCAACCGCGTTGAGCCAGGTGGCGAGGAGCTCGAGCAAGGCGCCATCGGGCAGGGTGCGCAGGCGCTTGATGAAGGCCCGGCGTACGCTCTGTCGCTGCCGGTCGGCGGCGCGAAGGGCGTCCCGCTCGGCGTTGACGGCATCGCTCGGCAGATCCCATTCGAGCAGCGCAACGAGCCCGTCGGCCTCGCGAAAACGTGGGCGTCCACCCGATGCTCGGCGCTTGGCGTTGTCGCCCCGGACGGCGGCGCCCAGCGTCGGGGCCAGCAGGGCTGGGGTCCCAGCGAGCCTGCCGGTGTCGATCAAGCCCTCGGCGACCTGGACCAGGGTTCTCGGCTTGCGGCTGCCGCCACGAAGGGCCGTTTCGATAGCGTCGGAAAGGTCCCTGCCCACCGGTTCACCGGCCTCGGCGGCCCGGTTTGCAGGCGCCGGAGCCTCTTTTCGCGTTCGGCTACGCGGCGCCGGGCGGCGTTCACGGTCCGACCGGGCATCGGATGCCGAGGCGCCCTCGGCATCACGTTCGCGGCGCCTTCGGGGCCGGCGCTTCCGAGGACGACGGGCGTCGCGCGAATCATCGTCCAGGTTGGCGAGAATCAGCTCGTCGTCGTCGTCTTCCTCGGGGAAAACATCGGCGCCCGGAAGGTCCTGCGACGCGACCAGGACCTCGTCATCCGTTTCTTCGGCGTCCGCCGAAGCCTCGGCCTCCTCCGCGCCCGTCGCGGGCTCGGCTGCCTCAGGGGCGTCGCTCTCCGACGCGTCGCCGTCGGCTTCCTCGATGGTGTCCTCCGGGAATTCGCGCAAGGCGAAGACGCCCGGCTTGACCTTGAGAATCGGCGCGTCGCCTCGG
>CAJIBW010000455.1_pt1 | contig 22807 bp, 19 predicted proteins | sample 9199441 | NCBI WGS metagenome assembly CAJIBW01 (sample SAMEA7708313, study PRJEB35096) | sediment metagenome | biome: marine neritic benthic zone biome [ENVO:01000025]; feature: sediment [ENVO:00002007]; material: shallow marine sediment [ENVO:03000034] sea grass bed [ENVO_01000059] ... | reverse complement strand
GCAAAGAGCTCCGGCTCGTAGACGTAAAGGCATAAAACGCTGCCCCGCGCGGCCGCCTCGGCGAGTGGCCGATGGTCGCGGATTCGTAAGTCGCGCTTGAACCAGACCACGTGCATCTGCTCGACGTTCCTCCTCTCGGTACCTAGAGAGGCAGAAGATGGCGTCAACACCGACGAAAATCTGCGCGAAGTGCGGGCGGCGGTTTACCTGGCGCGCCAAATGGTCGCAGAGCTGGGACCAAGTCCGATTCTGCAGTGCTCGGTGCCGACGGGACCGTCTAACAGCGGTCGATCAGGCGCTCGAAGATTCGATTGTTGCCCTGCTGATGGAGCGTCGAGGCACGACGATCTGCCCGAGTGAAGCCGCTCGGCACGTCGATCTGGAGCGCTGGCGAGCTCTCCTGGAGCCCGCTAGGCAGGCGGCGCGACGACTGGTCGCAGCTGGGAAAGCAGAAATCCTGCAGGGGGGAAGACGGGTGGATCCGAGTACCGCGAAAGGTCCGATTCGTATTCGGCTCACAAACCTGCCCAGCTCAGCGTCATCGCTGTCTAGGCACGCGACGTAGACACTCCACCCTCGCGCAGCTCATCGCGGCTCGAAGCCGGGGCAGCTCCCTCGAACGCGATTCCGTGGACGACGCTGAGGTAGGTTTCGAACTGATCGCGTGCGAGCTCGTCCTCTTCGACGGGATAGGCAGCACCGAGACGATAGGCAGCCGCAAAGCCGGAAATCGTGGCGACTTCGTGCGTGTTGGCGAGCGTCCAGGAGCCAGCGTAGTAGGTGTGTTGGCGACCTTGAAGGAATCGCAGCCACGGAACGACACGAACGTAGTGCTGCCACGTGTGCGAAAACTGAGTCCAGGGCTTCGAGAAAAGGATCTGCCCGGGATCGATCTCGTCAATCGTCCATCGGCTCTCGTCGGATGCTCGATCCAGGAAGATGGTCTGGTAAATCGAAGACTGGAGCTGCGGCTGGTAGTGGGAGAGGTCGAAGGACATCTCGATTCGATCGGTGGCGTCGGGGTACGTGCGAATGAAGTACTGATCTCCCCGCCCGTCGTCGAGCTCGTAGTACCGCTCCATGTATGCCCGATCGGTGTGGGTGACGGTGATGTCGTCGAAGTATTGAACCGAGCCCAGCACCGCCCGTTCCCGAAGGCTAGGCTTGGAGAGCGCGCGCAGCGCCACGTTTGCCGGACACGCGAACACCAGCGCGTCGAAATGTTCGACAGCGCCGCGCGCGTCCGTCGCAACGACCCCGTCGGAGCTTCGCTCGATTCGCTCGACCGGGCGATTGAAGTGAAAGACCCCGCGCCCCGTCCGCTCCGTCAGTTCGACCATCTTCTCGTAGATCTCAGAGAGCCTGTCGAATGCGAACATGGGGGGGCGCTGGGAGAGCAGACGGTCCGGATCGAAGTCGAAGAGGCGCAGCTTCTCGTCTCGGAACACCCGTGATATCAGGGCAGCCGACACGCGACGCGTCTGGTTCCCGGTCCCGAAGAAGAGGGCTACCAGCGGATACAGCATGTGGTCACGGAAATCCTTCGAGAACCGACCCGCTCTGAGGACGAGCCCGATCGGAACGAGAGCGGACAGCGGCTCGGTCCGGTCGATCCACTCCAGTAGCTTCCCAAAGCGCTGAATGTCGGGCCGAAGGCGGTCGACGAGCGACGTCGAAGCCGTGTTGTTCCACGCCGTGTCATCCCGCCCGAACGACACGCGGAAGTCGACGGGCCGAGGGCTTATTCCTGCCTGCTCGTGAAGCCACAGCGTGTTGCGATACGTGGGGCTTCCGCCCTGCACTCCGTCGTTCAGCCAGGATTCTGGCGAGCCCTCCGCAGATAGGACCTCGCTAGTTGCAACGCCGCCTGCCTGCGCCGCCGCCTCCCAGACCTCGACCGAGAACTCGGTGTGTCTCGCGAGCGAGCAGGCCGCCGCCGTCCCAGCCGCGCCGCTTCCGACGATGAGAATCCGCTTTTGCTTGCTTGCGCTTGCCATGAGTCAGCCTTTCGCTAGCGCGCCTCTACTCGCGCTGCGGGTGTGAGGTAGATCGGAGACGACCAGGCGCGCTCTTCGTTCACAGAGAGACAGTCGTCGTCCCAGTCCGTTCGGTAACCGCCATAGCAAGGCTCGCACTTCCCGTTGTCGTCGCAGCGAAGGCCGCCGGCGTTGACGGCGGGCGTGGGCTCTTGGATCGCGCGCACGTAGTAAAGGAGCTCACGTGACGACTCGACGAACTCAGGATCTTCGAACTTCACTTCGCAGACGGAGGCGCCCCGCGGACATGGCAGAGTGAGCCACGGATCGTCGATGAGCTCATCGATCGATTCGGAGTCCTGCATCTGCCGCGCGATCCGAACTACCTCGATGCGGGATATGGCGCGGCGCTCATCGCTTGGGTAGTAACACTCCCCGGCACAAACGTTTTCGATGCGCTCTGCGCCGAGAGCGTCGACGACGCTGTCGGGGCAACCCGGCTTTTGCTCGAACGAGCCCGCCGCCTTGACCCGAAACTTCGGCGTCGATGCGAAGCTGAGCTCGCTGCCCATCGGAAGGGGCGCGTCCCCGGCATTCAGCAAGTCGAACCACAGAAGGATTCGGTCCCCCGAGGTTCCGTAGACTTCGCGTCTCATGAGGCTATCCCAGATCGCCTCTCGCGTGCGCCCGGGCGCGTGCACGGCGACGAGCCCGCCGGTCATGAAAAAAGAGGCCTGCCGCTCGACCCAGATGGTGCGAAACGGCGGCATCGCGGCGAGGTCTTCTGGGCCCAGCTTCACCGAAGTCTGGGTCTTTTCTGGAAGGCCGAAGGTGCGGCGCTGCCACTCTTCACTGATGGCTCCGCGCGCCTCCGTCATTCGGTGGCGCGCGAACTCTTTATACCCCGTGCCCGGTCGCGACGCATGGTTGTCGCTCGAGCTCATGAAGCCGAGCGTCACATGACGCGGCGTCTCGGCCGTGCCGAAATGGCCTCTCGCAAGCATGTACTGAACGGAGCCCCCCGGCCTGTGGAGAAACGTGGGGTTGAAACAATCCGTGCACTGACCGCAGTTGCCCCACTCGGCGAGCGCCGTACCGGGTAGCGTTGCGTGTCCAGCGGTGCCCGCATCGAGGTAATTGGCCCGGGCGGCCTGCACATCCTGCTCGCATTGCATCGAGTCGGGATCATCACAGCGGCTTCGGACGATCTCGCCCGCGCGCCAGCAGCAGGGCTCGAACGCTTCGGTCGGCGCGGGGCACTCGAGCCCCTCCGCGGTCCGCGTAAGCGGGCGGTAGGGACGGTATTCCTCGGCGTTGCCGTGGCCGGAGAACACCTCGATCAAGCGCTGCCGCTGCGGGTCGTCCTGTTCTGCGGCCAGCTGCTTGTCCCACAGGTATTCGCGCGGCGTGTAGAAGCCCCAGGTCGTGCCGTGCGGAATGACCAGCGTCTCGTGACCCCATTCATCGAGCTTTCGAAATAGATCGCGAGGCGTTTCGGCCACCTCGCGGCAGTCCGCGGGAAGCTCCGGGGACGGGACGCCCGTCGGGCATTCCGGAACCGACATCCCCTCGCGCACGTGATAGATGACGTCGTTGTAGGGCTGCTGATCGGGATACGCGAAAAACGGAAGCTGGATGTTGATCAGCAGGGTGCGCCAGTTTCGAAAGTTGCGATCAACGAGGCCGGGGGCGCCAATCTGTCGGACTGGCAGACGATCCTCGTCCGTATGCTTGTAGACGACATTCTTGTGGCCGAAATGCGTTTCGGGGGTCAAACCCACCTGCGACCATTCGTAGCCCGTGAACGCGACGAGGTCCGGGGTGCTCGTCTCGCCTACCGCATTGCACTGGCGGACCGAGTCCTTGACCATTTGCCACGTGCGCGGGGTGAGCGCCTCCGCGTGATCGGTGAGCGCGTAGAAATCGAGCTGAGAGCAAAAGCGCGCGAAGTCACATGCGTCAGCCGGGGGATGAATGCCCTCACCGCCGAGCAGCGGCAGGCTCTGCTGGAATGCATCGACAGAGAGCGTCGTATGCACGTGCATGTCGCCGAATAGAATTCTGCCTGGCTCGAGGCTCGACCGAGTGTCTCTCGCCTCGACTAGCGCGTCGCTCAGCGCATTATTCGTGACCTCGCCATCGAGCTGCGGATTGCCCCCGCCGAGCACGTGCCACAGGACGAGCGCCGCAACCACCACGGCGAGCAGGAGAGCTGGCACGATCTTTTTCATCAGAGCCATGCCTCGGTTTCTCGAGCGCAAAACGGGTACGGCAAGCCCTCGAGATCCGATGGAGAGCCGAGAAGGGAATCACCGAATCACACCCGCAGGGGCGCTCGAACAGAAGCTCGTGGGCGATCGGGGCGTCTCGACCAACGTTTTTGAGGTCTCCGCAGATGGGAAGCTAACGATGAAAACCACGGTCGCCGCCGACAAGCTGCCATCGGTGATTCGCTTCACCACCAGCTACGTGCGCAAGTAGGCGTCAGGAGGGCGCGGACAGCGCCGGCTCGTCTGAAGCCGCGTTCTTCTCAGTCGCCGCGCTCGCGTCGAGTTTCGGTAAGGCGGTTTTTCCGCCGGTAATCAGCCGCGCCCCTCGACGGAAAGTGATGTACGCGTAGCCCCATTCGAAGAGCACCATGACTCTGCTTCGGAAGCCCACGAGAAACGCGATGTGGACGAACACCCAGAGCAGCCAGGCGCCGACACCACCGAACTTGAAACGTCCGATATCTGCGACGGCCTTGCCGCGCCCGATCGTGGCGAGGGTTCCTTTGTCCCAGTACTCGAATGGATCGCGGCTTTCGACGGATGCGCCGCGTCCGATTTCTCGAGCGAGGGTCTTCCCGACGTGCTTACCCATCTGCAGCGCCGCGGGGGCGAGTCCGGGAACGGTCTCTCCGTTGCTTTCGACGTACGCTAAATCCCCAATCGCAAAGACTCGCGGGTGGTTTGTCAGCGACAGGTCGGGCTCCACGCGAAGCCTCCGGTCATTGCGCAAGAAGGCACCCAGGCCTTCTTCAACGGGGGCTCCGCAGACCCCAGCTGCCCAGACGACATTTGCCGACCCGATGCGCTCGCCGCTCTGGAGCGCGACGCCTCGTTCGTCGATCTCAGTGACGAGAGTCTTCAAGCGGACGTCGACGCCGAGCTTTTCGAGGTCGGTCTTTGCGCGTGCGGAAAGCTCCGGCGCAAGCGCGGGAAGCAAGCGATCCGCGCCTTCGGCCAGGACAATCTGGAGACAAGATGGATCGAGGCTACGGAACTCTCCTTGCAGGACCCGCTTCGCGACTTCCGACATCGTGCCGGCGAGCTCGATCCCGGTGGGCCCGCCGCCCACGATGACCGTCGTCAGCAAGCGTTGCCGCTCTTCTGGATCCGAGCAGCGTTCCGCACGCTCGAAGGTCAGCAAGAAGCGCCGGCGGATCTCCAAGGCATCATCGATGGACTTCAAGCCCGGCGCGCGAGTCGACCAGGAGTCGTTGCCGAAGTAGTGGTGGGTCGACCCGGTCGCTAAAACGAGATAGTCGAACGGCACCTGCTCTCCATCGACGTGGACCGTCTTTGCATCGAGCTCGACCGAGGTCACGTCACCGAGGATGACACTGACGTTCTTCTGTCGCCGAAAGACGTGCCGGAGCGGGACGGCGATTTGGGCGGGCGACAACGCCGCGGTCGCGACTTCGTACAGAAGCGGCTGAAAAAGGTGGTGGTTGCGCCGGTCGATGAGGGTGACTCGGGCCGGGGTTCGGGCCAGCGCAGAGACGACACTCATGCCACCGAAGCCGCCGCCCACGACGACGACATGAGGTCTGTTCACTCCTGAAGGCTGGGTCATGACGCGAACCGTAGTGCATGGGCGGGCCGAAAGCGATGGCCTGTGCCTCGTTCCAGCCCCCTAAGCGCCCAATGCGTGAGGCTTCGAGGCTCTAGGTCAAGGTCGCCAACGCCATTCAACGACTGGGCGCACTGAACCCCATCGCTTTCGCGACCACGAAGCGGGTCCCGGGACTGCTTACTTCTTCTTGCTCGCCGTCCTCTTCCGCCTTCTTTTCGTGGCGGCGTGTTTTTTGCGTTCCGCCTTCAATCGCTCTTTGGCGTCTGCCAGCTGACCATCTGGTTCGAACATCGGGAGCTTCGCCAAGTCTTCCATGTCCCGTTCAGCCTGCTGCGCGGCTTTTGTGATCGTCTTCTTGATGCGAGCCGTGGTCTTCTTGGCTCTCTTCTTCAGCATGGTCTTCCGGCTGCTGCGCTTCTTCGCCGCCTTTTTGGTCGTACGCTTCTTGGCCGCCTTCTTCGGCGAACCCTTTTTCGTCGTGCGCTTCTTGGATGTCTTCTTCGGCCGGGCCTTTTTCGTCGAGCGTTTCTTGACGGATTTCTTCGGCCGCGCCTTTTTCGCCGGGCGCTTCTTGGGGGCCTTCTTTCTGGCCGGCGACTTATTCGCCGTCCGCTTCTTCGCGGGGCTCTTCGTTGCGCTCTTCCTCTTCACAGCTTTGGCCATCACATGCTCCCCATTGGGTGAGCGCGGAGTATATGGGAAGTCCTCTGCCAAGTGAGGATCAAAATCCATGAGCCCTGGCCCTCGGAAAGGAGTGCGGGTGCCGCTCTCCGCTCGGACAAACGTCCGTTTGGTCGCGGTAGACGCTCCGCGCCCGTGGGTATACGGTCGGGGGGACACCACCGCGGACGGGATGGCCCATGCTTGAACACATCATTCGCAATCCGGCGAAGCGCACCAAGCAAACCCCTCTTTTGTTTCAGCACGGCGCGTGGCACGGGGCGTGGTGCTGGGAGCACTGGCTTGGTCATTTCTCGGAGCTCGGCTACGAGGTGCACGCGCTCAGCCTTCCGGGGCACGGCGCCAGCCCGCTCGGCAAACCGCACGTCAATCGCTACACGCTAGACGACTACGCTGAATGCCTTGCGGAGGTGGTGGCCCAAGTCTCTCCAACGCCCGCGATCATCGGCCACAGCCTGGGGGGAGCAGTGACCCAGCGGCTCTTGGAAAGCCACACGGTGCCGGCGGCCGTTTTGCTCGCAACCCTTCCGCAGCGCGGGTTGGTGCCTTACCTGCTTCGTTCGCTGCGGCAGAACACGCGGACGACACTCAAGGCAATCTTTACGCTCAACACGCATCACATCGTGAACAGCACCGACAAGGTCCTGCGAAACTTCTTCAGCAAGGACGCCGTGGTAGACCTCGAGACTTGGGAAGCTCAGCTGGTGCGTGAGTCGTTTGGCGTACTCTTGACGACGCTCATGCCGATCGCCGACCCGACGAAGTTGAGAGAAACCCCCTTGTTGGTGGTCGCGGGCGGAAAGGACGAGGTATTCACGCTCGAGGAAGAGGCGCAAACCGCCGAGGCCTACGGGGCGGAGCTCCTGGTGTTTCCCGATCAGGCGCACAACCTCATGGCGGAGCCCCGCTGGCGGGAAGTCGCCGACGCAATCGACGATTGGCTGAGCGAAACGCTTGGCCTCGAGTGAGGGCGTCTACGGACTAGAGCTGGGCCTCCCTCAGCGCGTGGCCGTTTTCACTCTCGGCCGCAGCGTTCGTCGACGCATGCAAGGTGCGCGCGACGATTCGCCACACGCGCGGGCTAAACCCCAGACCTACGTGCGAGCTCTGAACGTGAATGTGCCGCGCGTGCGGATTGTAGCGATCGATCGCGGCTCGCCAGCTGACGATGGCGTCCGTTCGACTGTAGACTACCGTGAGCGGGACGCCGAGCCCCTCGCGGTTCATCCGATGCACGTGCTCTTCGAACTCGTCGAGGTCGAGCCCCCGCTTCTCGGCGTAGATCGATCCCGCGGCCGTGTACTTCGGGCCGCCCTCCACAGGCGTCCCGAGAGTGATCACCTCGCGGACCATGTCTGCCCGTTGCATGGCGACGATGCGAGCGACCACGCCGCCGAGGCTCCAACCAAGCAAGGTAACTCCCCCATCGTCGATCTCCATCGCATCCAGCCGAGCGATGAAGGCCGCGGCCAGCGCTTCGGGGTCGCCTGTGTTTCGACCGAGGCCCCAGCCGCGCGCTTCGTAGCCCAAAAAGGAAAGGAAGCGCTGGAGCGGCCACATCGAACGGTCGTCTGCCAGAAAGCCGGGCATGAGGATGACTTTTCGGCCATCGCCGCGAGGCTCTCCGAGAAGCCTCGGCATGTTGGGAAGGATCGACCCGATTTCAAAGATCGCGCGCGCTTCGAGGTACCGGAGCGACGGGTTCGGCGCACTGAGCTTGTAGAGGCGTCGACGGTCGACGGGAGCCGAGTCGGAGTCGAAGGTGAGCGTTTTCGACATTGGGATTCCTTCCAAATGGTTCATATGCGAACCAATCTAGGGCCATGCTCGATAGTTCGCAACTGAACCATTTCTCAAACCAATGATTCCCCCGCAAAGGCCCGATTTTGGGGTCTGGCCGGGAACTGTCTATCTTATTGTCAGGTTATCTGCTTCATAGCGCTTCCGGCGCCGGTTGATAACTGGGGAGGAATGGGGAGACGATGGCGGCCTTCAACTGGACCGAACACTTTGTCACCGGCCTGGGTCCGGTGGACGGGCAGCACCGCCACCTGATCGAGATGATCAACCATTTCGGCGAGTCGCTCTCGGACAACGTGCTCGACTTCCAGCAAATCGAAAGCCTGCTGAAGGAGCTTGCCGAATACGCGCACTATCATTTCGCCCACGAGGAGGAGTTGATGTGCAAGGTCGGCGTCGACCCGCGGCACCTGAAGCGCCACCGAGAAGAGCACGCCGGCTTTCTCGAATCCGTAACGCGTCAGGCCGAGCAGGTCGATCCGGAAGACGCCGACGCCGCGAAATCACTGCTCTCGTTCCTAGTGCATTGGATCGCCTATCACATCCTCGTCCAAGACCAAAACATGGCGCGCCAGGTTGCCGCGATAAGGGCTGGGAGCACACCTGCCCAAGCGTATGAACGGCAGCAGCGCGAGGCGGCGAGCGAAACGGAGCCGCTCGTAGCGACGCTTACGGGGCTCTTCGAACAGGTCTCCAAGCAGAACAGGCAGCTACTGCTGCTCAACCAGGGCCTCGAGAAGATGGTCGCCGAGCGAACCCAAGCGCTCTCGGATGCAAATGGTCAACTCGAGGAGCTCGCCGCGACGGACGCGCTCACAGGCCTTCCGAACCGCCGGCACGCGATGCAGCGGCTCCGCCAGCTGTGGCGTGAAGCGGAAATCGCGGGTGTCTCGATCTGTTGTCTCATGATCGACGCCGACGGCTTCAAACAAGTCAACGACAGCCACGGTCACGACGCGGGCGACGCGGTCCTGCGAAAGCTGGCGCTCGCGCTGAGTCACGCGGTACGCACCGACGATGTCGTCTGTCGGCTAGGGGGCGATGAGTTTCTGGTGATCTGCCCGAACACGACGGCCGAAGGTGCGCTTCACCTCGGCGAGCGGATTCGATCCGCAGTCGATGCCCTTCGGGTCCGAGCCGGAAACGGCGAGTGGCTCGGCAGCGTGAGCGTCGGCGTCGGGGCGAAGACCTCGGCAATGGCGGACGTCGGCGAGCTCATCAAGGCAGCCGACGACGCCGTGTACATGGCAAAACGCGACGGTCGCAACTGCGTCCGAGTGCCGCTCACGGCCGCCTAGCGCACGCATGAAGTCGGCAGCCGCCTCAGCCGCGAGCGATCATGCCGTCCGCAAGATAGTTCGAAAGCGCATAGACCGTCATCTGGGGGTTCACGAGTAGGCTCGTTGGAAAAACGCTCGCGTCGGTGACGTATACGTTGTCGAGGTCGTGACAGAGACCGTTCGGCGCAACGACGCTCTCGCCGGGGTCACGGCCCATTCGCATCGTGCCCTGCGGATGGTACGAAAAGAGCCGATAAAATTGAGACTCGTTTCTCAGTGCATCGATCGTCGAATCGATTTGGTCGACGCGTTCGATGGTCATGCGTCGGTTGGTCGGCATGAACACCCGCTTGGCGCCGGCTGCAAAGAAGACGCGTGACGCAGCCTTGAAGGCTTTCTGCATCGACACGAAATCCCGATCGTCGAGGTCATAGTCAATCCGCTTTCGATTTCCTTCCCAATACACCCGGCCGACGTTGTGGTCGTGGATCAGCGTAATGAGGGATTGATACTTCTTGACGTTTTCGGAGAATCGGACCTGGTCTTCGCCGGTCCCGCCTTCGGTCGCAGCGACGACGGTCTGCGGGCCGATCATGAGTGCTTCGAGGAGGTATCCGCTGTCGAGCGGGTTGTCGACGTCGCCCGCGTAGGAGCTGCAGGTTGCACCAACCCAAGCAAAGACGTCTTGCTCATGCTCCCCCAGCATGAAGACCGACGGATGACAGGCGAAGTTGTGGCCGACGAGCCCGCTGCTGTTGGCCAGTCGATTCTTTTGAAAGAGCAGCGGAGTTTGCACGGCGCCCGCGGCGACGACGACGGTCCCGGCCCGGACTTCGACCGGCCTTTGTCGCCCTTGGCTGTCGGTGGCGACGGCGTGGACACCGGTCGCTCGCTTTCCCTGCATCTGGATGGTCTCGGCTCGAGTGCCGCTGAGAATCCTCGCACCGTGATGACTCGCCCAGGGAAGGTAAGTCACCAACATCGATTGCTTGCGGTCGGTTTTGCAGCCTGCTCCGCAATGGCCGGTGAGCGCGCAGTGGCGAATGTTCCTGGCCACCGGGGCGGCATGGATGCCCAGCTCCTTGGCGCCTTCCATCAACAAACGACCGTTCAGGTTGACCTCGTGCGGCTCGTTGACGTGAACCCCAAGGCTTTGCTCGACCCGGTCGAAGTACGGCGACAGCGCGTCCGGCGCGAGGTTGTCGAGCCCGTGCTCCCGGCCCCAGCTCTCGAGCACTTTGTCTGGCGTCCGAAAGCAGATGGCGCCATTGACGACGGTAGACCCCCCCACGCAGGTCCCCTGCAGAACCGAAAGATCTCCAGTCTTGTTCAGCTGGTCGCCGCTGTCGGCGTAAATGGTCTCCACCGTCGTCGTGAGGTGCTCGGTGAACTCGCGGGACGGGTAATGAGGGCCAGCCTCGAGCACGACGACCTTGGCCCCCGCGCGCGTCAACTCGTAGGCCATGACGGCACCGCTCGCGCCAGAGCCGATGACGACCACGTCTGCGTCGAGCTTCAAGCCAGCCTTCGGCATCATGTCCGGCTGGAGAACCTCGAGCACCGGTAGTGTTTCCCGGGCCGTCCGTGGATCGCTCATGGCTTCACCCGGCCCTCGGTGGTGGAGCGTGGCTCAACGGCGCGTTGCCTAGGCTCGGGATCTTCGCCTCCTCGGAGATCGGACCCTGATAGCCAACGGCTCGACCCGCGTCGATGTCCTGCCAGTACCCGTTGATCACCAGGTTCTTCATGAGCGCAGACAGGCCACGCTGGATCGCGATCCCATCGTCGAGCCGGGCGATGTAGTCCACCCGGGCTGTCGCATCGAGATGGACGAAAGCCCTGAAGTTGAGGCCGATCGGGATCGAACCGTAGTTGAAGAGCTTCAGCGCGAATCGCACCTCTTCGAGCGTCTGAGCGTCGAACAGCGACAGCCTCCGGTCGATGTTGTCGACGTAGGAAACCTCGGACAGCGGCTTGAGCTTGGTGCCGTCCGTCGTCAGGTAGACCTCGGCGAAACGTTCGACGGTCTTCCGCTCGTCGGTCGACATGAGCCCCGTCGTCCCGACGGCGCCAGACGGGTCGCTTCGGCAGGCAGGCCAAATCAATGCGCCGCCAGACAAGAGCGAAAGCCGCGTGAATGTTCTCCGATACATCGTGATCCCCTGTTTCAGGCGGGGACTATATCAGTTGGCCCTCAACTTGGAACCGTTCTCTCCTTAATCCAAACGCAGTCGCGCGGCGTAGCCCCGTCGACAGCCCATCTGGGCAGAGGCGGAGGAAAGAATGGGAAACGAAGAACGACGCTTACTTGGACTGATCTTGACGCTGCTCCTGCTCGTTTCCGGGCAAGGCTGCGGTTCTCCGGCCATGAGCGGCGAGCTCGAACCAGTCGACGACCCGATCTCGGACGGCCCGGATCCAGGAGACGGCCCCGAGGTCCTGCCTGAACCCGACACAGCGCTTGCGCCGCCGACCGATCTGGAGCCGGAGGTATTGATGTTGGGCAGCTTGAGCTCCCTCGGGACGCACGTCTGGGGCACGGCAAAAGACAACATCTTTCTCGCAGCTGGGTGGGGGCTACTGGCGCACTACGACGGCGTCCGCTGGCGCCCTTTCGAATACCAAGGTCCAAACGAATTCTACGAGATGAGCTGCATCTTCGGGTTTTCGTACGAGGATGTGTACGTCGGCACGAGCCGAGGCACGCTGCACTACGATGGCGAACGCTGGAACGTCGTCGACGCGCTGAGCGACGAGCTCGTCCTCGACATGTGGGGGAGCGGACCCGACGACGTGTACGCGGCCGCTTTGACCGGCCTCTTGCACTTCGACGGTTTCACATGGCGGAGACTCGAAACGGATTTGCCCGAAGACGTCCGATGGATGCGGGTCACGGGTAGCAGTGAAAAGCACGTCGTTCTCATCGGTCGCGACACTGGGTCTACGTCTCGCTCGCGAATGGGGTACTTCGACGGCATGCGCTGGCGGGAGGCGGTGATTCCGCAGGAGGCCATCTTGAACGATGTCTGGAGCGCGGGGCCGAAAGACACCTATGCGGTTGGCAGGGACGGAGTGATTCTGCACTTCGACGGCCAGTCGCTCACCCCGATGAAAAGCGGAACGGACGAGGACCTGACGAGAGTGCACGGCACGCCGGGCGGGGAGGCATTCGCGGCCGGCCGTGGTGTGTTCCTTCAGTTCGACGGGGACGTCTGGAGCAGTCAGCCGACGGTGCCGAATCGGGGTGCGGATTGGGTCTCCTCCGTCTTCGCCTTCGATGCAGAGAATGTCTTTTTGGGAGGCAGGGGCCTTCATCGCTTCGACGGGGCGTCTTGGGAAGCCGAGCTGCCGTACTCGGACCGCGTAGATGACATCTGGGCCTCCAACTCCGAGAGCGTGCTCTTCGCCGGACGGGAGAGCCACCGCTACGACGGCCTCAGCGTCGAGCTCGAGGATTTCAGCAGTCTTGGTGCACCCGCGCTTCGCACGGCCTGGGGAATCGGTGACCAGATCTTTGCGGCTGGCGATGACGGGTTGTTCCTCTACGACGGGGAGCACTGGGGCAATCTGGTCAATCAGTCGGACGTCGATGCGAGTGACCTCCTCGACATGTTCGGAACCTCGGAGGATGACGTCTTCGCGGTCGGATTGGACGGGTCGATCCTGCACTTCGACGGTGCCGTGTGGCAGGGAATGGACAGCGGCACCGAGGACGACCTCGTCGGCGTGTGGGCATCCGGACCTGACGACGTCTACGCCGTGGGCGACGAGGAAACCGTACTCCACTACGACGGGAGCACCTGGTCTGAGCTCTTCGGATCGGGTTTCGTCGACCACCTTGGTCTGACCGGCTTCGACCCCGAGCACATCGTGGCGCTGCGCGACGATGGGGATGTCACCTTCAGCGACGGCGTATCCTGGAGACCCGAGCCGGCTGGCGACCTCCAGGCCCTGCACGGCACCGCCCCAGACATCCTTTACGGGATCGGACGGAACGGCCTGCGCCATTACGACGGAGAGCGTTGGTCCTCGATCAACGAGTTCGACATGGGAATAGGCGAGTTCTCGATCTTTGCAGTGGCACCGCGCGAAGTCTATGTCGCGGGTCCCAGAGGGGTATTCCGCTACGCCATTCGATGACGGCGGAGCTCGAGCACGCGCGGCGAACCCGATCGCCTTTTCCACCGTTTCGTGATTCCGGCGAGTGCCCCGCTCCAATTCGGTGTATGTTCCGACGGTGTGGCGCCGGGCAGTGCGCAGAGCTACGGCTATCGCCACGGCCAGTGTCTGGTGTACCACCTGGGACGGTCAGGGCGGAGATCGGAATCGCCTCTTCAACGATGCATACAACGCACCGCTGATAACCAACGATACACGGTTCCTGTGGCCGCGATATGGCTACGACAACGTCGGGCCGGATTTCTCGATCGGTGGCTGCACGCCGGGCGTGCCGGTCTTGGTGGTGGAGTAGCTACGCCGGGAATATCCGCGGGTAACTTTCCTTCGAGCGCCGGCTTGCCTAGGGTGGCGAGATGGACAGAAGCAAGGTCTACCTCCTGGTCGTCGCGCTCGTCTTGGGCGGCCTTCTCGCGTACAGCCAGTTCTCCACCAGCCGCTACGCGCCCATCGTCTTCATGGGCGAAACGTACCTGCACGCCGATGACAACGAGGTGAACAAGGTCGAGAACCACATGTACACGCCGGAAGGTCGACCGATGCCGGAGACGGACACCTTCATTCAGATTTCAAAGTACGACCACCCGGACCTGACCGCGCAGCAGGTCGCCATCGTGCAGCGCCAGGTGATCACGAGCTTTCGACTCGAGGCGCTCGAGGGCTCCGAGAATCGCTTCTTCGGCCTGTTCGACCGCAGCGTGCCTGTCTACGGGTACATGAAGGCCGATGCGTTCGTGCTCAAGGTGGGCCCGGAAGATCTTGCAGCAGATTCAGAAGCGCTTCGAGCCGGTGCCGGCGTTCGGGTCGACGCGCTTTCGAGCATCGCGACAGACCTTTAAGTGGCGTCCGCGGGGTCTCTGAGCTCCCGGGCGAAGCCTCGCATCTTCTCGGCGAGTTGGGGCTTCGTCTTCACGTGAAGCTTGTGCATGGCGCCATCGAGCGCATTCGAGACGGTTGCCTTCGAGATGCCGAGTCGGTAGCCAATCATTTTTCCACTCTCGCCGCGAGCCGCGTAGGTCGCGACTTGGTGCTCTCGCTCGGTGAGGCCGCGCGGGTCGCCGAGCTCAGGCGCGTTGGGAATGCCCAGCACGAAGCGGCGGCCGTCCGAATCGAACCAATCGAGCATCGTCCATCGTCCGCGAACCAGGGCCCACCACGTGTCGAGCGCTTCATCGGAGTCGGTCTTTCTCAGTTGGCCGCGAGCCCGGTCGATTCGGCGCGCGGAGTCACGGAGCTTCTCCAACAGACTCGAATCTTCGCAGCAGCCCGACGCGTCGACGACTCGCAACGTGCTCGCATCGATCACTGCGTCGGCTCCGCACGGAAGCGGCGTGCAATCGCCGTCCATCGAGGAAATCGCTCGCCAAAGTCGATGCCCCGCGTTCAGGTGCGCGCCGAGCTTCCTCCAGCGCTCGCCCGCACACCGCGTCAAGCGGGTTTCGACGGGAAGGAAGACCGCGATGCTTGCGCCGTGGCCGTCCGGTTCGAGAGCATTGAGGAGAAGCGCGTCTGCGGCAATGCCCGTCTCGGCTGCGAAGCTCTGGCAAAGCCGACGGGAACCTGGTGAAATTTGCGACAAGGTGTTCGCCGTGCCGGCGCGGAGCCACACACACTCGACATCCCGTGAGACCTTGCTGGCGTATTCTCGAGCCGCGCATTCCATGTGTCCAAGCGCGCCGACGTGTTTCCAGGTTTGTACCCGAGCTCGCTCCCCGCCGGCTGGGCGGCTGTAGATGATGCCGGACGCGAAGACGGCGTCCCCCATCACCGGCAGCGCAGCTTCCAAGACCCGTTCCAACCATGCCGACTCATTCGCCGGCAGACCGTAGGCCGCCTCGACCAAATCAATGACGGCAGACTTCTGGGAGTCGAGCCTGCGCATGGTGATTCATAAAGGGGACCATATGGTCTCGAAAAGCTCAAGGGTCTCGGACCTTTGCCGGCAGCATCGCATCTCAGCCGTCGCAAAATCACGTATTTGCAGACACTTGCGGGCGCCGGCCTCTCTCGAGTCGCAACCGCCGGCACGATGACCAAATACATGAGGGCGTGCGGCCGCACCTCCGTAACGCCGCCGGGCGCGAGCCTCGTTGCGTGATAGAGATCCGCCGATGAACACCGTTCGAAGCTCCGCGGCGCGCGCGCGCCTCGTCCTAGTCGCACTATTCGTCGGGAGCGCATCGCTCACCGCATGCGGAAAGGGGACGCCTGGCCCCGCGGAGGCGCCACCGGACTCGGTGGAGGTGCGACGGGCACAGGTGTTTCTGACCTCGCGCGCGGGCGATTCGATGCGGGAGACCGGAGCTGTCTCGCTGGTCGCGCCGAGCGCGGAATCGGCTCCGGCGACGAGCGCGATCAACGTGTACCCGGACCGGGAGCGGCAGGTGTTTCTCGGCGTTGGGGGGTCCCTGACCCAGGCGTCGGCCGCAGCCCTCAGCAAGCTTTCGAAGGAGAAGCGGACCGAGGTGCTCGCTGCGTACTTCGGGCCGGACGGAGCGGGCTACGCGCTCTCCCGCACGCATGTCGGAAGCTCGGACTTCTCCGAGTACAGCTACAACTACGCCCCTGACGCAGACCCGAGCCTCGCTGGGTTCTCGATCGATGAGGACCGGCAGAACGGCCTCCTCGAGCTGATCACCGACGCTCAGGCCGTGCCCGGCGCCTCGTTTCGGATCGTGGCGTCGCCCTGGACCGCGCCGCCCTGGATGAAAGACAACGGCAGGTACTACGATCCCGCGCAACGACGCGGCGGGCGGCTCCTCGCGGAGCACTACGACACCTTCGCGCGCTATTTCGTCGCCTACCTCCAGGCGTACCAAGAGGCCGGCGTGGATATCTGGGCGCTCACCCCGGTCAACGAGCCCATGGGCAACGGCGGCAATTGGGAGAGCATGGAGATGTCCCCGGCGGAGCAGCGCGACTTCATCCGCGTGCTCGGGCCCCGCCTGGAAGAGGCCAAGCTCGAAAAACCCATTCTCATTTTCGACCAGAACCGCGCCGAGATGCCCGAGTACACGCGGGTCATCTTCGGCGACGAGCTCGCGTCTCCCTTCGCGTACGGCACTGCCGTCCACTGGTACAACAGCACCTTCCGGGTCTACGAGGACGTGCTCGACGCGCAGCACGAGCTCTACCCGGACAAGGTCATCATTCATACCGAGGGCACCATCGACAGCGTCTCGGCGGAGGCGTCCTGCAATCAGCAGTGCTTGAAGCCACCGTGCGGCTGTGAAGAGCTGTACGCTTGGTGGCAAGACGACGCTTGGTATTGGGAGAAAGAGGCCACCGACTGGGGCTGGGACTGGGCCCCGAATCGCGAGGTCGACCACCCGAAGTACGCTCCGGCCTTCCGCTACGCCCGAGACCTCGTCGTCGGCATGGGCCACTGGCTCGCGGGTTGGATCGACTGGAACATCGTCCTCGACAAGCGAGGCGGACCGAACCACGTCAACAACTTCTGCCTCGCGCCGGTGATGGTCGACGGGGAGACCAACACCGTCTACTACACGCCTCTGTTCTACATCGTGAAGCAGGTCTCGCGCCATAGCCGTCCCGGCGGGGTGATCCTCGAGACGAGCGTCGAGGGCTCGCTCGGTCTCCAGACGTCGGCGATTCGGAACCCGGACGGAACCATCGCCCTTCATGTGTTCAACGAGGGCGATGCGGATGTGGCCTACCTCGTTCGGATCGGAGAACGGGAGGCGACCGTCACGAGCCCCGCCGGCTCGCTTCAGACGCTGGTCATCGAGCCTGAACCCACGGGCTGAAGTAGAACCATACCAACCCGACCAGCAGAACGAGGAACACCGAGGCCCATCGATCCTGCGTTCGCCATCGTGAAGCCGGCCCGTCTCCCGATGGCGCGGTGGTCGCGACGGTGAGGCCGTCGAGCTTGTCGGCGTCGGGAGCCCGAGTCAGCAGGGAGACGCCAACGAGCACGCCGCTGCAGACCAGAAAAAGCAACGCCGCGAAGTGGAGGAAGTTGATTTCCGCATACGCTAGGGGAAGCCCCGTCTGCTCCTCCTTGGTGAGCTCGGAGACGAGGCGGAGGGTCCCGAAAACGAATCCCGTTGCGAGGGCCGCGATGGCGCCGGCGGCGTTCGCCCGTCGCCAGAGGATGCCGACGAGAAACACGGCGGCGATCGGCGGCGAGATGTAGGCTTGGACGCTCTGGAGGTACTGGTAGAGCTGCCCGGAAATGAACTGCATCATCGGGATCCAGAGCAGGCCGAGCCCGACGAGCACGGCGGTCGCCGTCTGACCCACCCTCACCTGCCGCGCCTCGGACGCGTCCGGTCGGAGCTTGAGGTAGATGTCCCGGGTGAACAGAGTCGAACAGGAGTTGAAGACCGAGGACAGCGAGCTCATGAGCGCTGCAAGCAGGCCTGCGACCACCAGCCCCCGGATGCCAAGCGGCAGCAGCGCGCCGATGAGGACCGGGAGCGCCTGGTCCGGGCTGTCGAGGCTGATCTCGCCGCGGGACGCGAGCGCGTGAGCGACGACGCCAGGCACGACGAAGATGAAGAGCGGCAGCAGCTTGAGCAGCCCACCGAAGATCGTTCCTCGCCGCGCGTTGTCCTCATCCGCCGCCGACAGCACGCGCTGAACGATGAACTGGTCGGTGCACCAGTACCAGACACCCAGAATCGGCGCGCCTAAGAGTATTCCTGTCCACGGGAAGTCCGGATCGGAAAGCGGCTTCCAGACGGACATGAAGCCCGGCCCGGCCTCTTCGACCATCGCGCCCCAGCCCCCAAGCTCGCCGAGCCCAATGAAGGTCACTGCGACCGCGCCGCCAACCAGCACGAACATCTGGAGCAGGTCCGTGTAGAGGACGGCCCGGAGCCCGCCCAACACCGTGTAGATCCCCGTCGCAACGACGACGACGAGAGCGCCGGTCCAGAAGTCGATGCCCATCAGGGACTCGAAGACGATCCCTCCCGCGGCAATGGTCACCGAGATCTTGGTCAGCACGTAGCCGACGATCGAGATGACCGCGAGGTACCAGCGCGCCGCTGGCGAGTACCGACGCTCGAGGAACTCGGGCATCGTGAAGACGCCGCTCCGAAGGTAGAACGGGACGAACACCCAGCCCAGCACGAGCAGGATGAGCGACGCGAGGATCTCGAACTGCCCCACCGCGACACCGCTCGCAGCGCCCGTCCCGGCGAGCCCCACCAGATGCTCGGAACCGATGTTCGAAGCGAAGAGCGAGGCGCCGATGACGAACCAGCCGACGTTGCGGCCCGCGAGGAAGTAGTCTGCCGAGCTCGTCTGCTCCCGCCGCTCCGAAATCGTCGCCCATGCCGCGACCCCGAAAACGGTGACGAAGTACAACACAACGACGACCCAATCCAGCCCTCCGAGAGTGCTCATGGCGCGAGCATATCAGGCCTTCTGAGGGAAACGCGGAGCTCTCTAGCCACGCTCCTCACCGGCCACGCGGGGCAGCGAGCCAAGCTGCAGCTCGAGCGCTTCGACGGAGATGATGTTCTCGCGGAGCAGGTACGCGACCGACGCGATGAGCATCACGAGCGAGGCGCCAAAGAGAAGTTGTCCCGCCTGCTCGTAGCCGTAGAAAAGCGCGGTCATGCTCGATGCGGCCAAGATGAACGAAGTCGCGCCGCAGATCTGCATCCAGCGAATGAAGCTGAGGCGCAGCCTGAGATTTTGGATCTGGTCGTAGATGGCTTCATCGCCATCCTCTTGCCACTTCGCGTGCAGGTCGCGGATGAGTTGCGCCAGCGCGAGAAAGCGGCCGTTATACGAAAGGTACAAAAGGCTGATCGCGGGGAACAGCACGGCGGGGACGGTGAGTTGAAGATCCATGGGCGCCCAGATAGCCCGCTGTTCAGTATCCCGCCACCTCGCCACGTCGCGAGACTACCCGAGCTCGGCGAGTTTCGCAGCGAGCTGGTCTTTTGCCCAGCGTTCGGCCTCGACAGGGTGAGAGCAGAGTTTGTAGGGGAACTTCGGTCGCCAGAGCCAGGTCACTGCGGTTGCAACGCCGCGCTGCCACGCGCTCGGTACGACCACGGCCGCGCCCGCATACCAGCGTGCGCTGAGCTCTCCGAAACGTTCGAGGTGGTCGGCCAGCGATCTGCGCTGAGTCGCCGGCGCCTTGACGACGTTCGAGAGGTCGATCACCCAGGCCATCGGGTAGCGGACCCGGGTCGCCAAGTCTTCACGTTCCCGAAGAGACGCCTGGAGGTCTTCGTCGCTGGCTTCCGAAGGGAAAGTCCAGCGATAGATCGGGAGCTGGTCGTTGGCGAACCACGGATGGTGGATTTCGATGTACGTCGTGGGAGGGTGCCCCGTCGCGCTGCCCATACTCAAAGCATACGTCCTCGGGCTCGCCGACCCAATTCAGATTGGTGTTTTTAGCCGCGGGATGCGCGGCGAAGCCCGGACTCGAGTGCCCGACGGACACGGGACGGCCGAAAAACGAGGGCGTGCTACGAATACGGCGTGCTGCAAGGAGGCGAATCGGGGGAGCCGTTGGGGTGACGACAGGAGCCGCGCCGAAGCTCGTCGAGGGAGGCTGCCATTGCGGCGCGATTCGGTACCGGGTAGTCGTTCGGAAACTTGAAGGTGTCCACTGCAATTGCAGCGCCTGCAGCAAAAAAGGCTACCTTCACTTGATCGTAAACGAAGAGGACTTCGAGCTTCTCCGGGGAAGCGAAGCGCTGACGACGTATACATTCGGCACCCACATCGCAAAGCACCACTTCTGCAGTCGTTGTGGGATTCACTCATTCTACCGACCGCGGAGCCACCCGGATCGAATCGATGTCAACATCCGGTGCCTCGATGGATTGAAGCCGTCGGACTTTCGCTTCTACGAATTCGACGGGCGGAACTGGGAAGAGAGCGTGGAGGCCCTCCGCAAGAGCCAGCTTTCGGACGACTGAAGCTCGCTCGCCTGCCAGCGCTCTCCCTTCCTCGTGACTGCGGGGGAATTGAGCGTTTAGGATGAGCCCGCTAGGCTACGACGCGGTCGACGTGCCGCCGCGTCGACCCAGGAGTTTCATGGCCCACTACAAGAGCAACCTACGCGACATTCAATTCAACCTCTTCGAGTACTACCGCACGCAGGACGTGATGGGCAGCGGGGCGTTCGCGGACATGGACGAAGAAACGGCCCGCAACGTGCTGCTCGAGGTGGAGAAGCTCGCGAAGGGCGCCTTTGCCGAGAGCTTCGAGCCGGGCGACCGGACTCCACTGACTCTCACCGATGGCGACGTCACGCTGCCACCGAGTGTCCGGGCCGCGGTCGAGGCCTTCTACGAGGCTGATTGGCAAGGGCTCGAGCTACCGGAGCACTTGGGGGGAGTGGGAGCGCCGCCGAGTCTTCGATGGGCCTCGTTCGAGTTGCTCTGGGGCGGCAACTCAGCCGCCACCTTCTATCTTCTCGGCACCTTCGTTGCCGCGCTGATCGACAAGCTGGGCACCGATACACAGAAATCGCGGTACGTGAGCAATATGATCGACGGACATTGGGGTGCGACGATGGTGCTCACGGAGCCCGACGCAGGCTCCGACGTCGGTGCGGGTCGTACGACTGCCAAACATCTTCACGACGATGTCTGGGAGCTCGAAGGCACGAAGCGTTTCATCACCAATGGTGATTTCGACGGCCCTGCGAACATCGTCCACCTCGTTTTGGCAAGGCCGACGGGCGCGCAGGCAGGCACCAAAGGCCTGAGTCTGTTCGTGGTGCCGAAGCGCTGGGTCGATGAGACGGGCCGTATTGCAGAGCGCAATGGTGCCGTCGTCACAGGCATCGAGAAGAAGATGGGCCTCAGCGCATCGGCAACCTGTGAGCTCACGCTCGGCGCGAGCGGTTCGTGTCGGGGGTTGCTGCTCGGCGACGTTCACGACGGCATCCGGCAGATGTTTCACGTCATCGAATACGCACGGATGAGTATCGGCTTGAAGTCGATGTCCACGATGTCGACGGCGTATCTCAACGCGCTCGAGTACGCCAAGGAACGCGTTCAGGGCCCCGACATGAAGCGCATGGCCGACAAGGAAGCGCCGCGCGTGCGCATCATCGAACATCCCGATGTGCGGCGCATGCTCATGCTGCAGAAGTCGCACGCCGAGGGAATGCGCGCGCTCATCTACTACGGTGCCCGCCTGCAAGATGAAGTTGCATCCACAAACGACGACGATGGGCGTGTGGCCGCCGCTCGCAAGAGCGATCTGCTGCTTCCGATCATCAAGGCCTATTGCTCGGAGAAGACCTACGAGCTGCTGAGTGTTTCGCTTCAGACTTTTGGCGGTTCGGGCTTCTGCAAGGACTATCCCATCGAGCAGTACATTCGCGACCAGAAGATCGACACGCTCTACGAAGGGACGACACACATTCAGGCGCTCGACCTCTTCTTTCGAAAAGTGGCGAGGGACCAAGGGAAGACCCTTCAAGCCGTGCTCAGCGACGCCGTGAAGTTGGTCGCCGAAGAGCGCGGCGGCGCCGCTTTCTTGGAAGAGCGCGCGAAGCTGGCACACGCGCTGAGCGTCATGCAAAGCAGCATGCAGACCGCGCTCGGTCGAATGCAAGAGTCGGTCTACTGGGTTGGTCTCAACGCCAACCGTCTTTTGGATTCACTCGCCGAGCTGCTCATGGCCTACTTGTTGCTCGATCAAGCCGTGACTGCGAACGAAAAGCTCGAGCTGGCCAGCGAGTCCGACGCTGCGTTTTATCAGGGCAAAGTCGCTTCAGCTCGCTTCTTTGCGAGCACCGTTTTGCCAAAGCTCGACATGCGTCTCGCGCAACTCGAAGGCTCGGACCTGTCCCTCATGGACATGGAGGAGTCGGCGTTCTGAGCTCCGGAGGCCGGCGCACCGTACCAAAACCGATGTGCTAGGGTCTCGCCATGTTTCGGCCCCGCGCAGCGTTGCTGGCATTGCTTCTCGCCAGCTGCAGCGACCCGAGTGACGCGTCTCCGACGAACATCGATCGGCCTGCCGTGCCGTGGGCGATCACCGAGTTCCCGAAGCTCCCAGAGGACGTGACCGATGTTCCCGAAGAGCGGGTCGAGCTCGGTCGGCTTC
>CAJIBW010000041.1_pt1 | contig 23044 bp, 17 predicted proteins | sample 9199441 | NCBI WGS metagenome assembly CAJIBW01 (sample SAMEA7708313, study PRJEB35096) | sediment metagenome | biome: marine neritic benthic zone biome [ENVO:01000025]; feature: sediment [ENVO:00002007]; material: shallow marine sediment [ENVO:03000034] sea grass bed [ENVO_01000059] ... | reverse complement strand
TCCTCGCAGCGTTCCCGAATCACTTCACCGGCGCGCCAGCAGCAAGCCTCGTAGCCATCGACGGGCTCCGGGCATTCGAGGCCGTCCTCGGTGACGATCGCCGATTGGAAATCTCGGTACTCCTCGGAGTTCCCGTGCCCGGAGAAGACCTCGACGAGGCGCTGAAGGTTCGCGTCGTCGAGGTCCGCGCGAAGCTGCTTGTCCCAGGTGTAGCCGAGCGGCGTGTAGAAGCCCCAAGTCGTACCGTGCGGAATCACCAGGGTGTCGAGACCCCATTCATTGAGCTTCTCGAAAAGCACGGCGGGATTCGCTGCCCGCTCCCGGCACGTCGCGGGGAGCTCTGTGCTCTTCACCCCTTCGGGACAGAATGGATACTGAGCGTTTTCGCGAATGTGTCGCGCGAAGTCGAGATACCCCTGCTGGTTCGGAAACGAGCGCGCCGGAATGGCGAGGAGCGGCCAAAGCGCGCTGAGCTTCGAAAACGCGCGCGTGGTGAGGCCGGGCGCGGCAATCGGGCGCGCGGGGAGCTGCTCGTCGCTGTCGTACTTGAACACGACGTTCTTGTGGCCGTAGTGCTCCTCGGGGGTGAGCGCGACCTGCGTCCATTCGTAGCCGGTGAACGCAATGGTGTCGTGCTGCTCTGTCTCGGCAGTCACCGAATTGCACTGGCGAACCGAATCCCGGGTCATTGCCCAGGTTCGAGGATTGAGAGCCTCGGCGTGGTCGGTCAGTGCGTAGAAATCGAGCTGTGAGCAGAACCGGGCAAAGTCACAGGCGTCAGCAGGAGGGTGGACGCCCTCGCCGCCCATCAGCGGAAGACCCCACATGAAGGCATCCACCGAGAGCGTCGTATGAACGTGGAGGTCTCCAAACAGGATTCGGTCGGTCTCTTCGGGCGCTGCCCGCTTCTGTCTGGCCGCACGGGCGGCGACGTGCTCGGCGGCGAGCGGGACGCGCACGATTTCGCCGTCGACCTGCTCCTTCGCGCCTCCATAGACGAGCCAGAAAGCCAACACCAAGAGCACGAGGCCGAGGACGACCGTAAGACAACCCTTTTTCCACCAAGCCACGCGGGCCGAAGCATAGGTCGGGATGATCGCCTGTCCAAACGATTCAGAGCCCGCGATCGAACCAGCCCTGGGCAGACAACATCTGCAGGACTTCAGACGCGACGGCCGGCCGTGCGGCGACGAGATTGTACCCGGTCGCGGGCAGCGCTTCGAAGGGCAGGCTCGAGAAGTAAGCTCTTTCAGACACCACGGGCTGCCCTCGGTCATCGACGCGGATGAACACGAAGCCTTCCTGCAGCAAGAGCTGCTCGACCTCCCGGGGCTCGTAGCCGAAGCGCCGGCAGTTCCCCGTCGAAAGCTCGCAGTACACGAGCTCGGTGTCTTTCAGGATGGTCGCAGCGCCCTGCAGTACCGGGAGCTCGCACCCTTCGACATCGATCTTGAGCAGCCGCGTGGGCCGAATCGCGACCAGCTCGTCGAGAGTGCGCATCGGAACTCTGAGCGCGCCCTCCTCGGTCACGAAATTCTGGTCGTCGGAGCGCCGGCTCGTCATCGCGACTTCTCCGCGTTCGGCGCCGAGCGCGTAGTTCAACGTCCTGATGTTCTGGGCGCGGTTGAGCTCCACGTTGCCCTCCAGGTAGCGGTGAATTTCGGGGTGCGCTTCGATGGCAATCACCTCGCCCTCGTGGCCGACGCGCCTCGAGGCCGCGAGGGCGAGCTGGCCGATGTTGGCGCCCGCGTCGATGTAGCGGTCCCCCGGCCGCAGCACGGCCCAAACGAAATCTTCGTCCTCGGTGCGCGAGCTCGGATCGGACCAGAGGGCCGCCGAGATCGAAGTCGGGTAAAAGCGCACCCGAAAACCCCGGGGCATTTCGCGAACGAACAAGGGAGAGAGACCGCTGCGCCACAGGAGACGGCCCAGAATGAAACGGCCGGGCCGTGGATGCTCGCGAAGCTTTCTCAGCCGGTATGCCCAATTGCCCATCAACGTTCCGCTCGGGGTGGCGACGATAGCTCGGCCTCGAGGGGTCCCCGGAGTTTTGTAGCAGCTGCCTTGTGTGGTAACGAATCCCCGATGGGGGGCGAGCCGCTGGTTTCGATCATGATGCCCTGCTTCGACGCGGAGCGGACGCTCCCGATGGCGCTCGCGTCACTCCGTGCTCAGACCTACGAAAACTGGGAAGCGCTGGTCGTCGACGACGGCTCAGAGGATCGAACTTGGGAGATTCTCGAGGGCTTTGGCGACCCTCGGCTCCGACTCGAGCGCTTCGATCGCAATCGAGGCCGCGGGGCCGCGCGCCAGCGATGCCTGGAGATGGCCGAGGGGGCGCTTCTCAGCTTCCTCGATGCCGACGATTGGCTCTTTCCCAACAAGCTCGCCCTGCAAGTGTCCCTGATGGAACAGCACCCCGAGGTCGTCGTCCTGAGCGGTGCCTGCGTCATTACCAACGCCCGCGGCGAACCCGTAGGCCTCACGCGCACTGGTCTTCGAGCGGGAGAGGATTTCGCAACCGCTCGGTTCGCGCACCCAGCTCCGCCCCCACTGAGCTTTCCGCCTTCGATTGTGCGGATGGTCGAGGCGAAGGGCGCGGGCTTCGACCCGGAGTTTCGCCGCTCGCAGGACTCTGATTTCTTAATCCGCGTCATGCTGGGGAAACGCTACGCGGTTTCATCGATTCCGGTGTACGCGTATTCCCAAGCCGAAGCTGCGAACCTCGGGAAGACCTTGGAAGGATACCGCTACCGGCTTCGTTGCTACAGCCGGTACCGCAAGCAATTCCCGTTACATTCGCGCAGCGCGATGGCGAGAACGCTCGCTCGCATGGGCGTCTACAAGGTCGCCGGATGGCTGCGCGCCGAGCAGCGCCTGATCGAACGACGTTGGGAGCCCATCACGCCCGAGGCGAAAGATGCGTATGCGAGCGCCTACGCAGGAGTCGCCGGAGTCGCCGATAGGAAGGCAGTCTCCTGAATGGCGCGCACGGCGAACAGCACATTGGCCTCCCTCACCTCTTGGATCGACCTGCGCGGCGGATGGCCGGAAGTGGTTTGGGGCTTCGTGATCTTGTCGCTTTCCTTCAACCTGTACGGGCCAGGCCGCCCGCAGCCCGGCGACTTTCTGATGGTGGGCGTTCTCTGCCTCCCGATCCTCCTGGTGCACTTTCAGATGCCTACGGCGATCAAGCTCCCCGTGCTGTCCTTGGTTGCCTTTCTCATCTATGTCTTTGGCTGCAACTTCGTCTGGGCCGCAGCGACCGGCGAGTGGGATTTCTTCAAGTCCAGCACTTTCTACGCATTCAATTTCTGCGTCTTCCTCGGCTACTTGGTGATGCTCGGCGATCGCGGAGACGATTGGCTCCGCTGGACGCTTTACGGTTTCGCCGCGACGCTCGTGATGTTGGCGCTGCTGTCTGTCCCCTTCGGGGATCGCGCTGAAAGTGGGCGCTTGGAGCTTTTCTTCGTCAATCCGAATCAGCTCGCCTACCACGTCCTGCTCTGCGCCAGCATCGTGGTCATGCTCGCGCCGCGTTACAACGTGCCTCGATTCGTCCTGTACGGGCTTCTCGCCTGTGCGGTGTACATCGAGCTTCGCACCTATTCCCGTGCCGGTATTCTCGGAATCGCCTTGCTCGCAGCCATTCAGTTTGCGCACCGGCCCACCCTGGTCACGCTCATCGCGCTACCCGTTTTGGTGCTCGCGCTCTACCTCGACCTTCGAGCGCTCGACACGGACCTCTGGGAACATCGCGTCGAAACGGTCCAGCAGGCCACCACCGAGGACTACGTGACCGATCGAGGCATCGACCGACTCTACGAACACCCCGAATATCTCTTCGCGGGCGCAGGCGAGGGCTATCACCTCCGTTTTCACCACAACAAGCTCGAGATCCACTCGAGCGCGGCCAATCTCATGTTCTCCTATGGGGTCGTGGGCACGATCCTGTTTCTGATCTTTCTCCGATTGCTGAGTGTCGCTGCGGGGGCACGGCTCACGCTGCTGATGATTCCCGCGCTCTCGTACAGCCTCTTCCATCAAGGAATGCGCGCGCGCCCGTTCTGGATCTTGTTGGCCGTCGCGTTGGGACTCGGCGTGCTCACCGCTGTCGAGGCGCTGCGCGCGCGTCACACACCACCTCTCACCCTCGCGGATCGCTAAGCGCATGTGTGGAATCGTTGGGGTCTGGCACTTCGACGGCAGGGCGGTGAACCCAGCCGCGCTCGAGGCCATGCGCGATGCGCTGACTCATCGCGGGCCCGACGACGCAGGGCTGTGGCTCGAGGGATCGGTCGGGCTCGGTCACCGAAGGCTCTCGATCCTCGACCTCTCGGAAGCCGGGCGGATGCCGATGGCCAGCCCCGACTCCGCGGTGCAGGCGGTCTTCAACGGAGAGATCTACAACTTTCGCGACCTGCGCGCAGAGCTCGAAGCGGAAGGTCATCGGTTTTTCAGCGAAACCGACAGCGAGGTGGTGCTTCGGGCCTACGAGCAGTGGGGCGTCGACTGCTTCGACCGGTTCAATGGAATGTTCGCGGTCGGTATCTGGGACGGCCGCGCGCAGCGAATGGTTCTGGCTCGCGACCCTGCGGGGCAAAAGCCGCTCTACTACGCGTACCGCCCTGGCCGCTGGCTGCTTTTCGCCTCCACCTTGGCGCCGCTCGTCCGCTATGCGGGGAACGAGCTCGAAATCGACGAGGCAGTCGTCAAGGATTACGTCCGCTTCGGGTTCCCGCCGGACGGGCGCGCGATGCTCGCCGACGTGCGCAGCCTCCCGCCGGGAAGCTTCAGCCTCACCGAGCGGGGCCGCGAGCCTCGCAACCATCGGTACTTCGACCTGACCGCATTCGCGGAAGAGACCCCGACGCGGCAAGGCAGTGAAAGAGATCATCTCGAGGCGTTTCGCGAGACCATGCGAGAGGCCGTGCGCTCTCGGCTCGTCGCCGACGTGCCGCTTGGGGCATTCCTCTCCGGAGGGCTCGATTCGAGCTTGGTCGTCGCCTTGATGGCCGAACAGGAAGCCGATGCCGTTCAGACCTACACCATCGGCTTCGACCAGGCCGAGTTCGACGAAAGTCGGCATGCGGCCCGAATCGCATCACACCTCGGGGTACAGAACACGGTCAGGGTGCTCCGCGGGCCCGATGTGCTCGCTCAGCTGCCCGACCTCGTGCGCTACTTCGACGAGCCCATGGCGGACTACTCGGTCCTGCCGACCCTCGCAGTGAGCAAGCTGGCGCGCGAGCACGTGACCGTCGCTCTAACCGGCGACGGCGCCGACGAGGAGCTAGGAGGCTACAAGTACTACTTGGCGCAACGCGCTATCGAGCCGTACATGCAGCTCGTTCCCGAACCCCTGCGCGCGGCAATGGCCAAGGCCGCCAGGCTCGTTCCAAACGCTGGCGCCCGCCGAATCATGGCGAGATCAGGGGCCAGCGACCCTGCGCTCTTTTTCGGGCTTGGCGGGTTCTATCGCGGCGCCACCGTCGACGCGGTGAATCGTCTGCTCTGCGAGCGAAACGAGGCGCCGAAGCGCGTCGCCGAGTTCCTGCGGGCACACCCGCTTCAGAACAGCGTCGAAGCAGGCATGCTGTACGACGCAACCCATACCCTCCCCCATGCCTGGCTGCACAAGGTCGATCGCGCAAGCATGGCAGTCGGCCTCGAGGCACGCTCGCCGTTTCTCGATCGACGTGTCATCGAGCTGGCGTTCACGCTTCCACTCGAGATGCGGATTCGCGGTCGCCACAAGAAGTACCTCGTTCGCCGTTTGCTTCGCGAGTACCTGCCCGCGGAGCTGGTCGAACGTCCCAAGCAGGGCTTCACGGCGCCCGTCGCACATTGGCTTCGGAACGAGCTTCGGGAAGAGCTCGAAAACCGGCTGAGCATGAGATGATCGTGAAGAGAGGTTTCTTCGACCCCAAGCGGGCACAAATGCTCGTCCAGGAGCACCTCCGGGGCACGCACGACCACGCGCAGCTTCTTTGGGCGCTTCTGGTGCTGGAATGGTGGATCGCGCAGCAGCTCGAAGGCGACGCTGGGCTGATTGATTACTCGCGCGGCCGCTCCGCGCTACGCTAGAGTCCGCGTACACATGCGAATCGCACAGCTCTGTTTTCAGCGCTATCCCTCCCCCAGGCACGGGGGCGGCGGCGACGTGCGTCTGTGGCAGAGCCTTTGCTCGCTGAGGGCGCTCGGCCATGAAGTGGACGTCATCGTTTGTGATCCGCTCAACGAGCGGACCGCGGAGCTCGACCGCGTCGCAAGCTCGGTCACCGTGCTGCGCTCGAAGGACGTGCGACTGGGCACCCCTCGCTGGCTGGCTAGCCGGGTGATCAACCCGTCGTCCCTGGCGATAGCCTGCCCGGATCTTCGCGGACTGCGCGACTCGGTTTCACTGTGCTTGTCCGAAACGGGAACGGCTCCGGACCTCGTTTGGGCCGAAGAGGTGTTCTCCGTCCTGCTTGCCGACGAGGACATCGCGGCCCCGATCGTGCACAGCCATCACGACTTCCACTTCAAGCTGAATTTCGTGCGCAGTCGGAGTCAGCCGAGCAAGCGCCTCCGAAGGCCGCAAGCGATCTCGAGCAAGCGCCTTCGAGACGTCGAGCTCGAAGTCTGCCGCCGCGCTGCGCACACGGTCTGCGCATCGAGCTCCGAAGCCGAATTCATTCGCGGGCTGGGCTTCTCGGCGAGTTACCTGCCCGTCACCGGACCGACAATCCCGGAGCCCGACTACGCGAGACTCTCGGAGGGCCGGTTCTTTCTTTTCGGTAACCCGAACACGGCGATGCAGACCGCCCGGCGAGAGCTGGAGACCCGCATTTGGCCCGAGCTCGAACGCCTCGAGCTCGATCTGGATTGGCATCAGCTCGGCAAGATGCCCTCGAACACCGCCGACCCCTCTTGGAGATGGATGGCGGAGCGTTTCGTCATGCACGGATTCGTCGAGGACCTCGGCGAGCTCTTCTTGCCTGGCGACGCGTCGGTGATGCCCTACCCTTTCGACACCGGCGGCCGAGTGAAATTCGCCGTGGGCGCAGGGTACGGAGTCGTGAACATCGCATACGAAAAATCGTTCGATTGCTCCGAGGAATTCACGAATGGGGTGGATTGCCTCGCTGCGAAGGATCCGGCTCATTTCGCGGAGCTTTTGCGGGCGTTCGACTCCGATGGAGCGCTCCGTCTGAGGCTCGCCCGCGGGTCACGCGCAGTTTATGAGCGCCACTTCACCATGGAAGCCCTTTACGCGAAGTACGAGCAGGTGCTCCGATTTGCTACCAACCCCAGCGCGGAGCCGGTGTCGTGCGCGTCCTAGGCCTGATCCCCGCACGCGGTGGCTCCAAAGGTGTCCCGCGCAAGAACATTCGTCCTCTCGGAGGCAAGCCACTCATCGGGTATACGATCGATGCGGCGCGCCTGGCGGGTCGCATTGATCGCGTCCTGGTGAGCACCGACGACGCGGAGATCGCATCCATCTCGAATGCCTTGGGCGCCGAGGTTCCGTTTCTGCGGCCGGCTTCACTCGCCCAGGACGACACCCCAATGTTGCCGGTCGTCGAACACGCGCTCGAAGCGGTCATGGCGGAAGGATGGACGCCCGACGCAGTCTGTCTTCTCCAACCAACGTTTCCGTTTCGCCGCCCGGAGGAAATCGATGCCTGCATCGAGTCGCTCGAATCGCAAGCGGCCGACTGTGTGATTTCGGTTCATCGCGTGCCGGCGCATTTCAATCCGCACTGGGTTTACTTCGAGCGTCCCGACGGTTCCTTGGGGCTATCGACGGGCGAGTCCGAGCCAATCCCGCGTCGTCAGGCACTGCCACCGGCGTACCACCGGTCCGGAGCCGTCTACGTGTCGCGCGTTGCGACGATTACCGAGCGCGGATCGCTGTACGGTCGCCGGGTGGTCGGCCATGAAACCCCTTCGGAGAGCAGCTGCAATATCGACACCATGGACGATTGGGAACGAGCCGAGGCGCTCGTCGCACAGCGGGAAAGCCATGTCATCGACTAGCCGCGTCTATACGTTCTTCTCGGTGCACGAGCGCCTTTTTCTTCCGGTTCACCGCCTACTCCGCGACCGATACGGGATCGATGCTTTCGCCGGGACGGTTTGGGGGCATGATCAAGCGTCGTTCCTCGCCGAAAACGACATCGACTACGACCCGCTGGTCGTCTTCACGCGGGACATCTTGGAGCCGAGCCGCGGCGCAGTCCCCGACATCGACTTTCTTCGCGAACGCGAAGAGCGCTACGGCGTCAGCATTCATCGGATGATCTGGTCGGAGCGCCATCTCCTCGAAGGTCGTAGCTACGATCAGGTCCTTTCGCTCACGGAGCGAGCTTTTCGCGTGGTTGAAGACGCGTTCGAACGCTTCGAGCCGGGCTTCCTGTTCAGCGAAGATGTCGGCTGCCTGATGAGCTACATTCACTACACGGTCGCCAAAGGCAAAGGCGTCCCGTTTTGGCGCATCGGCAGCGCACGGATGAAGGGGCTGCTCTCGGTCTACAGCGCTGGGCCGCAGGAATGGAACTTCACCAAAGACAAGCTCGCTGCGATTCGCGAGCACGGCCTGAGCGAAGAGGAGCGAGACACAGCGGCCTCGTTCATCAGGAGTTTCCGCGAACGCCCCGAACGCCCTACGGGCATGCGGACTCGAGACCGTCTCCCGGTCGCGGACAGAGGCGATATCGAGCGCCTGGCGCAGTTCAGCGAACGCTATCGGACCGACCGAAAGAATCCCACGCTCACCTCGCCGGCGAGCGCCCTCCGCCAACGTGCGCTGCGTCTCGCGCGCAACCGGGCATCCAAAGCGCTCGACTACTTCGAGCGTCCGGTTCCGGGCGAAACGTACGTGCTCTACCCGATCCACCTCCAGCCCGAGGCGTCCACGCTGGTGCAGGCCCCGTACTATCTCGATCAAGCGGCCCTAGTCGAAGACATCAGCAAGAGCCTCCCGGTCGGCTGCCGGCTCTACGTCAAAGAGCACGTCAGCAACCGCGGTCGAAGGCCACTGGCCTTCTACAAGAGGCTGCGCGAAACCTTCGGCGTGCGGCTCCTCGGTCCCGATGAAGACACCTGGAGCCTCATTCGGGACGCAGCGGCCGTGGCGGTCATCACCGGCACCGTGGGCTGGGAGGGCTTGCTATTTGGCAAGCCGGTCGTGACCTTCGGGAACGTCTTCTACAACGAATGCTCGCTGACCCAGAAGGCCGGTCTGGTTCCGAAGGACGATTGGCATCAGGTGTTTCGGCACGCCATCTTCGAGCACGAGCACGACGAAGAACGCCTGCTCGAGTTCGTCGCGGCGATCCAAGCGACCTCACGCCCGGGTTTTCTCAAGAACCCAAATACGTTTCCAGCCGTGATGGAGCCGGAAAACGTCGAACGCATCACAGACGCGCTGGCCTGGGGCGCCGGCCTTCGACGAATCGATCAGTAGCTCAGGCGCTTTTGGACGCGCGGGGCGATGCGGGCCAGCGCCTCTGCAATCCGTGGGCCGGCATTGCCGTCGCCGTAGAGCAAATCACTCGAAAGGCGACCCTTGGCAGCTTGGCGGCGAATCGCGCCGGCAATGCTCGTCCGGTCGTGGTCGACGTCGACTACGTTGGTGCCGCGGTCGCGTCCCGCCTGCCTGCTTCCGATGTTGACCACCGGCACGCCGAGAAACGAACACTCTCGAATGCCCGCGCTGGAGTTCCCGACGAGACAGCGCGAGTGATACACGACCCGAAGGAAGTCCGTCGGCGACATGTTCTTGAAAAAGTGAAGGTTGCCCCCGCGATGGGCCTCGCGAAATGCCCGAATGCCGCGCGAAGTGCCGTCCGACCCGGCGTCGGGGTTCGGCCAGAACCAGAGCGTAGGCATCTCGGATTCGGCGACGGCGTGCAGGGTTTCTTGAACTTGCCTGCGTGCCAATTCGTGCTCGGTCGTCACCGAGTGTTGGAGCACGACGAGATAGCCGTCGGACAGGTCCAGCTCCGCACCGACACCACCGTATTTTCGCATGGGATCGAAATCGAGCGCCGGCTGCGCGAGCACACCCGCCGCGATGTCGATCGATGGACATCCGGTGACGATGACCGTACCGGGCTCTTCTCCCATCCTGAGGACCCGCTCGGCCGCCTGTTCCGTCGACACGAGGTGATAGTCCGCGAGCTTGGTGATGGCGTGACGGACCTTTTCGTCGATCGAGCCCGTGATTTCTCCGCCCTGAATGTGCACGAGCGGGATGTTCATATACGCAGACGCAACCGCGGTGGCGAGCGTCTCGTGCCGGTCCGCAATCGTGACGACGAAGTCCGGCTGCAGGTTGTCCAAAGCAGTGGCGAGCTCGATCATGCCGAGGCCCGTGGTCTTGGCCATGGTCAAGGGCTGTTCGCCTTCGAGCACCATATACACCTTGCGCGTGACGTCGAAACCATCGCGCTCGATCTCGTCGACCACCGAGCCATAGCGGTCGAGCAAAGCCGATGCCGCCGCGAGAATCTGAAGCTCGATGTCGTTGCGTTTTCGCAGCGCTTCGAGCGCTGTGCGAATTCGGCTGTAGCTAGGTCGAGCGGTGATGACGACGCAGACTTTTCTCACGTGCTAGTCCTCGATGTCTTCTTCTTGGAGATAGTCACCTGCACGAACTGCGCGGCTCAATTTACGCCCGACGACTTCGTCCATGCGCTGCGCCGAGACTCCACGAGCAGGCTTCTTGGTCGTGAGATCCTCGACGCGAAGAACTGCGCCGGCCGCGAGGTCTGTACGGGGCACGATGCTCTTCATGAAGAGGCTGCGCATCTCGGCCATGTCCCGTGCAACCGCGTCCTTATCGACGGGATTGGCAAGCATGGTCTCCGTCGCGCGCACACCCTCGACGAGCATCTTCAGCTCTTCGAAGGTGACCGAGGCCGGAACATCCGGCCCAAACGATTGTCGACTGAAGGTAACGTGCACCTCGAGGAGCTGCGCTCCGAGGGCCGCCGCAGCAAGCGACGGGTAGATCGTCCCGCTGTGGTCCGAAAGACCAACGGGAACGTCCAGTCGTTCATGGAGCTCGCGCATGACGTTCAAGCCGACGGCGTCCAAGCCACTCGGATAGGCGGACGTGCACTGCATCACCGCGACGCTGAGCCCTTTTGCTTTGGCCCAGCCGACGGCCGCGTCGATCTCCGGCAAGGGGCTCATGCCCGTCGAGAACAGCACCGGCCAGCCCGTCTTGGCGAGGCGCTCGAGCATCCACAGATCGGTGATCTGCCCAGACGCGATCTTCCACGCGGCGACTCCAACGTCGGTGAGCAGGTCGACCGCCTCTTCGGAAAACGGCGAGCTCAGGAAGAAAAGGCCCCGTTCGTCCGCGTGCGCCTTGAGGCCCCGCCACTGCTCGGCGGTAAACTCCATTCGCTTCCAGTACTCGAATCGCGAGGCGTCTTGCCGACTGAATTTGACGCGCCATGGCTCGTCGGGCCGGCTCTCGGCGTCGGCGATGTGCGTTTGAAACTTCACGGCGTCGGCTCCGGCGTCCGCGATGGCATCCAAGAACGCATGCGCGGTGCCCAAGCTGCCATCGTGCGACTGCCCCACTTCGGCAATCACGCGGCAACGACCTGAGACTAAAAAGGGCTTCGTCACGCGCTCATCTTTCCCAACCCCATGCTTGCTCATGGGTGTTAGCAGCTGGACCATATCCTAGACAACCGTTGACGATTTTCCCGATAAATGGCAATCCGCGTCGAGTGGGGTCGGGGTCGGAACGCGCGAGATGGACGCCTGAACGCAGAGGCACGGGTCGTAGTGGAGCTGGGCCGAGCAATCCGGGGTCGGCTATTCAATTCGCGCTCGTAGCGATGATGGTGGCTCTGATCATCCCACCGCAGCTGCTCGGCGGTGTGTTCCCGTGGGCGGTGGCGATCATCTGCGTCTTGGCCGGGGCCGCGGGTATCCTTGCAAGCCACCACATCGAGATCAGCAGCGCTCGCCGTCGCTCTGCCACCTTGCTCGACTGGATGATGGTGTTCGCACTGGCTTGGACGGGCCTGCAGCTCATTCCCATGCCGAGCGCACTGGTCGGCCTTCTGGTTCCGGAGTCGGTCGACGCGTGGCGTGCCAACGCGGCGCTCTTCGGCACGCCTTCCCGCGCCTTCATCCCGATGTCGCTCGATCCGGGGTCGACGCGGCTCGAGCTCGCAAAAGGGGCGTCCATCGTCGCCACCTTTCTGGCCGCACGTGTGTTTACAGCTTCTCACCAGCGTCGGCGCGTGCTCGAGGGAGTCGCCCTGAGCGGCATTGCGATGGCTTCGGTGGCTTTCGCACACAAGCTCGCAGGCGCGACCGAGGTGTTCGGGGTCTACACCCCGGTCTACGCGAGCAGCCGCCTACTCGCCCCGCTCATGAACGAAAACCACCTGGGCGGCATGATGGCAATGGCCTCTCCGATCGGAATCGGGCTGGCCATGGACGCCAATGCGACGAAGGAACGCATCGGCTGGACGGCTGGCGGCGGCCTATGCGCGCTTGCCTGCATCTTTTCGTTTTCGCGCGGAGGCATGCTCGCGCTCGCGATCGGCATGGCCGTGTTCATTGCCGTGTACGCCGCGCGCCTGAGCCGGCACCAGCGATCGATTCTTCGAAGCCGCACCGTGCCGATCCTCGCCATTGGCGCACTGTCGATCACCCTTTTCGCCATCGGCCTTCAAGGCAGCGACCTCGGACGCGAGTTGAGCCACCGGCACAACATTGGGCCGAAGTTCGCGGGCGCCGTGGCTGCGCTGCCTGTCATCGCGAGCCATCCAATCGCGGGAGTCGGACGTGGTGCATTCTCGGCGGCGTTCGTCGATGAGCACGGCACCGACAAGCGGTTTTTCTACCCTGAGAACCTACCGGTGCAGTGGGCATCGGAGTGGGGCCTTCCCGTTGCCCTCACGCTGCTGATGATCGTCGTCTGGTCCATTGCCCGCGGCTTTCGACTGAGACGAAGCCACGCGCACCTCGGCGGCCTCGCCGGGCTGGTCGCGATCGGCGTGCATCAGCTCGCCGACTTCTCCCTGGAGCTCGCCGGCGTGGCGGTCGTGGCTGCGGGCACGTTGGGTGCAGTCGCGGATTCGGTTTCCGTTCGGCGCACCCTGTCGCTTCGCAAGCTTTGTGCAGCCGTTTCGATCCTCAGCCTCGGAGCCGCTGGTTTGGCGCTATCGCTCATCGGTGGCGATGTCTTCACGCTGGAGGTGCAGAGTCGTGCGGCGCTCGACCAGGGAGACGTCGCCAAGGCGCGCGAGCTGGCAACGAGAGGGCTCTCGCTACACCCCTCGGAGCCGATCTTCGCGCTAACCGGTGCCGAGCTGGCGGTGCGCGAACGCGACGCCTCGGCGGGCCGATGGATCAACCGCGCCCAGGAGCTGGCCCCCCTCTGGAGCGCACCACATCTATTGGCGGCGCGATGGCTGTTTTCTTTGGGGGAGCTGGATCAGGCGCTCATCGAGATCCGCGAAGCCGAAGCCCTTCGCCCGGGCAGCGCGCGCACGACCATTTGTTCACTGCTTCGCGCGGACCAGAATCCTGCCACCGCGTTGCGCGCGGCGCCTGATGGGCCCGAAGGAGCCCGGTTCCTGGATCGGGCTGCGCTCTGCCTTCCGCTCCGATCCCCTGCAGCGCAGCGAATCGATGAGGCCGCGCGCAAGCTGGACCCGAACCTCCCGGGCCCGAGGAGCCGTCAAGCCGAGCGACTGCTTGCCGAGCAGCGGCCGCTCGAAGCGGTGGATCTTCTGCAGAGCTCGAAAGATTTAGATCCAAAAGGGCGGCGAATTCTCGCCGAGGCCTACTTGCAGGCGAACGATTTCGAGAGAGCCGCGCAGGCGGTCGCCCCACTCCTGAGCGCCGCAGACGTCTCATCCGGCGCGCTCCGCGCCGCCGCGTCCATCTACATGCGAAGCGGCGACGAGGCCGACCTTCAGCGCGTTCTCTCGCGACTGCGCGGCCAAACCGGCGGAAAGGCGAAGTCCCTCGCCGACGTCGAGCTGTTCGTCGGCAAGCTCTACGAATCTCAGCGCAGGTACGCGCTTGCGCTCAGGGCGTACGAGGACTCGAATCGAGCCCAGGAATCTCGCGAGGCTCTGCTCGCGGTGGCGCGGGTCGCTGATTCGATGGGCAACCGGGAACGTGCGCTCCTCACCTACAGGCGGCTGTGCCGCTCCGACGGCGGAAAAGGGCCCGCCTGCGCGTCTGCGCAGCGTGCCGTAGCGCCTCGAAATCCCGCCTCTGAGCCCGCCGCGCTTGACGCCGGCAAGCCGATGGGAAACGCTGATGCAGCGGGGCCGTGAGACATCTAACAAACCAGATTGAGCCAGGGGGCGCTCCAGCCCCCCGCCCATCCCTTCTTCCCAAGGGCTTGGCCGAGGCAGTCCTTCGATATCGTTGGTGGATCATCTGCACGTCGCTGGCCGTGACGACTTTGGTGACCCTGTGGACGTTTCGGCTTCCCAAGGTTTATCAGGCCACAGTCACCCTGGAGTACGACCCCAATCCCATCTCACCGCTCGGCACCTCGGTTGAAGACGTGAGCGGGCAGGTCTCGCACTTCCTGATGTCGCGCGAGTTCTTCGAGACCCAGAACCGGATCATCCAGAGCCGGGCGGTTGCGGAGCGCGTAGTCGAGCACCTGGGCCTAGCCGACGATCCGACGTTCTTCGGCCAGGAGCCCGGCGCAGACTGGACACCGGTGAGCAAAGAGGTCGCCGCACAGCGCCTACAAAGTAAGCTCTCGCTCGACCCGATCAAAGACACGCGGCTGGTGCTGCTCAAGGTCCGGGACAACGACCCCGAGCGCGCAGCGACGCTCGCCAACATGGTGGCCAGCTCCTACATCGAGAAGACGATGGAGGATCGGCTCGGGTCTACAGCGGCGGCCGCCGAGTGGCTTGCGCAGCAGCTCGATTCGACCACGACCCAGCTCAACGAGTCCGAACACGCGCTTCACGAGTTCAAGAAGCAGCACAACGTGCTTTCGGTTTCGGTCGAGAATCGCCAGAATCTGCTCGCAGAGGAAATCCGCGAGTACAACGAGCGACTCACCGACATCAGAGCGCGTCGCATCGAGCTCGAGGCGAGGCTTGGGCGTTTGAAGGCCGCACGGTCTCAACCGGAAGCGGTTCAAGACACCGACCGAGGCGATGACAGCGAGCTCGACGCCTTGCGGACCGAGCTCCGATTGAAGATGACAGAGCGCGCGTCGCTGGCGGTTCGATACGGTGATTCGCACCCGAAGATCCTCGAGCTCAAAGGAGAGATCGCAGCAATCCGTGCATCGATCGACTACGAAATCAAGACGCTGATCAAAGTCGCAGCCGACGATCTCAAAGAAGCGCAGGCCGTCGAGAACGGGCTCAGCAAAGTCCAAAACAAGGCGCAGAAGGCCGGCATGGACCTCAATCTTCGCGAAATCGAGTACTCGCGCCTGAATCGCCAGCGCGAGAGCAACGCGAAGCTTTACGACTTACTCCTCAAGCGCACCGCAGAAACCGACCTCACGCGCTTGCTCCGCACGACGCACGTCCGCGTGGTCGACGCGGCCCTGGTGCCCAAGGGAGCGATCTCACCGATGGTCAGCCTGAACGTGATCGGGGGCGCGTTTGGCGGCCTTCTGCTCGGGTTCGGGCTTGCGTTTCTGCTGCATCAAATGGACAGGCGCATTCAAGACGTGCCCGACGTCGAGAGGCTGGGGCTCACAATCCTCGGCGTGTTCCCGCGTGTTTCTGCGTCCGGTACCGATTCGGCGGGCGGCTACTCCTCGCGCCGCAAGCGCGAGCGGGTCGTCGAAGTGGAGAACCCTGATCAAGTCGTCCATACCCATCCGATGTCGATGGCCGCGGAATCCTGCCGGACCGTACGCACCAATCTGATGTTCATGGCGGCGGAGTCGCCCAACAAGACAATGGTCGTGACGAGCGCAAACCCGAAGGACGGAAAGACGACGGTCGCTACCAACATCTCGATCGCGTTGGCGCAAAGCGGCCAGCGCGTTCTGCTCATCGACGCGGATCTTCGACGTCCTCGCATCCACAAGGCGTTCGGGCTCGAGAATCATGCCGGGCTCACAAACACCTTGGTCGGCGAACGGACGCTCGCTCAGGTGACTCGGGACGCCGGCATTGACAAGCTGTCGGTGGTGACCTGCGGACCCTTACCGCCCAATCCAGCCGAGCTGCTCCATACCCAGCAGTTCTCTCGGCTCCTCGATGAAGCCGCCTCGCAGTACGATCGCGTGATTTTCGATAGCCCGCCGCTACGGGCCGTCACCGATGCCGCCATTCTCGCGCCCCAGTGCGGAGGGGTTCTGCTCGTGGTGAGAGCGCGAGCCACGACCCGGGACGCCGTTCTCGCGGCGATTCGGAGCCTCACCGACGTTCGCGCCCACATTCTGGGCGGCGTGCTCAATGACGTGGAGGTCAGCCGAGGGGGTCAGGCGGGCGTGGGCGGCGCGTACTATCACTACTATCGCGGCGAAGAGTACCGGACCGAGAGCACTCCGCCCGGCCCTAGCCAGTCGGCGGCCTGAGGCCGTTCGCTCTCGCGTTGACGAGCGCCGAAAAGACCGGGATAACTTTCATTCTCGGCCGGCGCCACGTGCGCCCCACCGAGTCTGAAGCAAGCATCACATCGGAGGAAATGGAAGCCATGTCAGAGCTCAAAGGCAGCAAGACCCACGAAAACCTCGCAGCCGCATTCGCCGGTGAGTCCCAGGCCAATCGGCGCTACCTCTACTTCGCAAAGGTCGCCGACGTCGAAGGGTACCCCGAGGTAGCGGGCAACTTCCGCGAGACCGCCGAAGGCGAGACCGGCCACGCGCACGGTCACCTCGACTATCTCAAAAAGGTCGGCGACCCGGCCACCGGCCTGCCGATCGGCGACACCGCGCTCAACCTCGCAGCCGCAGTCGCAGGCGAGACGCACGAGTACACCGACATGTACCCGGGCTTCGCCAAGACAGCGCGCGAAGAGGGATTCGGCGAGATCGCCGACTGGTTCGAAACCTTGGCCAAGGCCGAGAAGTCGCACGCCGGTCGGTTCCAGTCGCTTCTGGACGAGATCTCCTGAGCAAGGCAACCGACGCGCGTGAGCGATGATGTCAAAAGGCAGATCTCGTACCAGCCCACCGAGGGGTTGAGCTACGACCCCAGCGAAGCCAAGTACTGGAGCGAAGACGCGCTCGACGAGGAAATCGAGCGCGTCTTCGAGGTCTGCCATGGCTGCCGCATGTGCTTCAAGTACTGCGACTCGTTTCCGACTTTGTTCTCGGCCATTGACGAACAGCACGACGGCGATGTTCGAAAGCTCACGCCACTCGACACCCAGCGCGTCATGGATGCGTGCTTTCAATGCAAGCTCTGTGAGGTGCAGTGTCCGTATACGCCCCGTGACGGGCACGAGTTCCAACTAGACTTCCCGAAGCTGGTGCATCGCTACGATGCAATCCGACACCGAAAACACCAGCAACCGCACAAGCTGAGGCTCAAGTTGCTGCAGGACCCCGATCGCGCCAGCGCGATGGCGCGCGCGAGCCTAGGCGTTGCCAACGTCATGAATCGGGTCGGCATCCACCGCTGGTTCATGGAGAAGCTGGTCGGCATCGATCGACGCAAGCTCCTTCCCGACTTCGCACAGACGACGTTCGAGTCGTGGGCGAAAGGCGCGGGCCTGATGCACAAAGGCGTCGGGGGCGAGGCGGTGCTCTTTCAGACCTGTTACGTCCAGGGCAACGAGCCACAGATAGGGATGGACACTGTCGAGGTGCTCGAAAAGAACAGCGTCGACGTTCGCTGTGCAAAGGGCCTCGAATGCTGCGGGATGCCTGCTTGGGAAGGCGGCAACCTCGACCTCTTGCGAAAGAAGGCGCACCGCAATCTGAACGTGCTGATGCCCTACGTGGAGGCGGGCGCAAAGGTGATCGCGCTCAACCCGACCTGCTCGATGATGCTTCGGCGGGAGTACCCGGAGCTCCTCGAAGGCGACGACCGCGAACGCGCCGCGAAGCTAGCGGAGGCGGTGGCGGACCCAAGCGAGTACCTGTGGTCCTTGCGCAAGGAAGAACGGTTCAACACGGACTTCAAGAGCTCGCCAGGGCAGCGCGTCGCGTACCACGCACCCTGCCACCTGCGCACGCAAGGGGTCGGTTTCAAGGGCCGCGACCTGCTTCGCAAGATTCCAGGCGTCACGCCGGCTACGGTCATGGAATGCTGCGGGCACGACGGGACGCACGCGATGACCGTCGAAGGCTTCGAGTATTCGATTCGGGTCGGGCAAAAGGCGTTCGACGAAATGAAGGCAGCCGACGCCGAAATCTGGGCAACCGACTGTCCGTTGGCGGCGATTCAGTTCCAACAGCATGCCGGGGTCAAGCCGCTGCACCCCATGTCGGTGTTGGCGCGCGCCTACCGCGACGATGGCTTCGAAACCCCGAAGGCGTTACCCTCCGGAGACGAGCCTGAAGGAGCATCGCGGTGAAGCCAATCGAGCGATCGGAGCTACTCGACTACGTTACCTATGGCGAGAATCGCAATGAGATCCGCGCCTCGGCGCTGCATGCCAAATCGGTGCGTCGAATCCTCGTCGGCGAGCATTTCACGTTTCTCTTCGAGAACCGCGAAACCGTGCGCTACCAGATTCAAGAAATGATGCGCATCGAGCGCATCGTGAAGGAAGACGACATCCAGCACGAGCTCGACACGTACAACGAGCTGATTCACCCGAGGGGAACCGTCGGCTGCACGCTCCTCGTAGGCATCGACGACGAGGCTGAGCGGTCCGCGAAGCTCCGGGCCTGGCTGGGCCTCAACGAGCACATTTACGCCAAGGTTCCCGATGGGTCCCTGCGGAAGCCGACCTGGGACCCGCGCCAGGTGGGCGACGATCGCCTTTCCTCGGTCCAGTACCTCTCGTTCGGCATCGGCGGCGAAGCGCCCTCGGCAATCGGCATCGCGATGCCGGGAATCGAGGCAGAAACCGAGCTCTCCGGACCCCAGCGGGAGGCGCTTCGCGAAGATCTCAACGCGGAATAGCCAAATCGAACGGAATAAGAAAACCGCCCCGGCGGTAGTTGTGGGACGGGCCAAGAAGTCTTAAGTACTGGCCTTAGGAGTACGTGCATGCTGAGAATCCTCTTGTTTCTAGGGACAAACCTCGCCGTTCTAGTCATGGCGGGCATCGCGATGTCGGTGCTCACCGCCCTTGGGGTCATCCCGCCGGATGCGCCCTACGTCTCCATGTTGATTTGGTGCGCCCTCTTTGGTTTCGGCGGCTCGATCTTCTCCCTGGCGATTTCCAAATGGGTGGCCAAGAAGTCCACGGGGGCCCATGTCATCGAAAAGCCTTCGAATGACATCGAGCAATGGCTCTTCAGCACGGTCCAGCGCCAGGCGGAGCAAGCGGGGATCGGAATGCCGGAGGTCGCGATCTTCGATTCGCCTGATCCCAACGCTTTTGCAACGGGCATGTTTCGGAACAAGGCTCTCGTCGCGGTGAGCACAGGGCTCTTGCGCCTGATGAACAAGCAAGAGGTCGAAGCAGTTCTAGGCCACGAGATCTCCCACGTCGCCAACGGTGACATGGTCACGCTGACGCTGATCCAAGGTGTGCTCAACACCTTTGTCCTCTTCGTTGCGCGGATCATCGCGAGCCAGTTCGACCGCGGCCGGTTCCTGATTTACATGGGGCTTCAGATGGCGTTCGGGGTCCTGGCCAGCATCATCGTCGCCTGGTTTTCTCGCCGTCGCGAATTCCGCGCAGATGCCGGAGGGGCGAATCTCGAAAGCTCAGCCGCAATGGCCTCGGCGCTCAACCGGCTCAAAGCCATGCGTGACGCGCCATCCCAGCTTCCCGATAGTCTGACGGCGTTCGGCATTCGCGGTGAAGGTATGCTCAAGCTCATGGCAACGCATCCCCCTCTGGAAGAGCGAATCGCGCGGCTCCAGGCCCGCTGATTGGGATGTGCCCAGGCACCGTTCTTGCCAGGAGGCGCGACCTTCGGTAGGACCGGTCTCATGGGGGAGCGGAAGGTACTCTTGTGGGCCGCGTTGGCCTGCACCTTGCTCGTAGGCTGCGAAGAAACGAAGCCCCGCCTCGAGCGAATCGAGGTCGCGTCAGCGCATCGAGCGTGCGAAGAAGGCGAGGCCTGTGGGGTGGTGGAGACCAGCTGTACTTCTCAGGGCTGCCGATGCGGCGTGGCGGTCAACGAGAAGTACCTGCTGGACTACCAGAAGCAACTCGCTGAGTGCCGCGGCCAAGAGGACCTCGCGACCTGCGACTTCGTCTGCGAGACACCCTTTGGCAAATGCTTCAAAGGCGCATGCGTCCTGACGAACGAGCCGCCGGAGCTGTTTCGCGGCGGTCGCAGCGTTCAGGTGCTCTGCGAAGGCTCGCGTGGAACGTACGTCGGCTGCCCGCAGTGTCCTCCCAACGAACGCTGCAGATCTTGCAAGCCCTGCGAATGCCCTTCGAGTCATCGCTGGACGAAGAAGGGATGCCGGGCTGTGGTAAAGACCGAAGCGCGGGACATCCTGGTCGAGACCCGTCCCTCGGTCGTGAATCACTCCGACGACGTAAAGGCTCGCGTCCACAACAACTCCAGGCGTACGATCTGGCTGAAAACCGTTTGCGGCACTCCGTTTCATCGTCTTCGCAAGAAGGAAGACGCCTGGGAGAAGGGCTACGAGCCGTTCCACGACGTCAAGTGTCGGCTAGGCTCCGTGGAAATTGCCCCTGGCAAGAATCGGCCCTTCGTCGTCGGCAATCTTGCAAAGTTCAAGGAGCCCTCTGGCGAATCCGCGACGCCGGGAACGTTCAGATTCGAGCTGACCTACACCGACGGCAACGATAGCTTTGAATACAGCGCAGTCGTGTATTCCGCCCAGTTCGACCTCGCCGAGAAGCTGTCGCGTCGCTAGAGCTAGTCGACTTCGAGCAGACACACGCTGAACCAGTCGCGTTCGTCGCTCCATTGCTTCGTCAAGCGAAAGCCGGCCGCACGTGCCATCTCCTCGAATTGGCCGAGGTCATACTTGTGCGAATGCTCGGTGACGATGTGCTCGCCTTCTGATAGAGCAATTTCGGCATCACCGATACAAACCCTCTGTTCGCGTTCGCTGATGAGTCGCATTTCGATTCTGCCCTCGCGCTCGAGGTACGGAGCATGGTGACGAAAATGCGTCAGTTCGAAGTTGGCGCCGATCTGGTTGAGCCTGCTCAGGATGTTCAGATTGAAAGCGGCGGTGACTCCGAGCGAGTCGTTGTACGCGTCCTCGATGACCTTGGTGTCCTTTTTTCGATCGATGCCGACCAGCAGGCCTCCGCCCTGCCCGACGAGCTCGGCGACACGTCCGAGGAATCGGACCGCCTCTTCATCGGTGAAATTGCCGATCGTGCTCCCTGGAAAGAAGGCGACGGTTCGTGCGCTGGGGCGGCGGGGACGTGGAAGGCGCAAGGCCTGGGTGTAGTCGGCGCAGACGCCGATCACCTCCAAGTCGGTGTAGCGGTCGGCCAGCTGCCGGGCCGATGCCTCGAGGGCGGCCCGGCTAATTTCGATGAGCACACAGCCGCTCGGCTCGATCAAGGCATCGAGCAGCTTCTGGGTCTTGAGGCCGACACCTGAGCCGAATTCGACCAGAGTGGCGTGGGCGCCGATGGCATGTGCCATCTCGTGAACAGCCTGGCTCATGATCCCCAGCTCGGTTCGCGTCGGGTAGTACTCCGGCAGCTCGGTGATGGCCTCGAAGAGCCGCGCCCCCAATGCGTCGTAGAAGTACTTGCAAGGAAGCGCCTTCTGCGAGCTCCGCAGCCCCGCAATCGCCTCTTGCCGTAGGTCACCGAGCTTCGGGTGGAGGTCCACGAGGCGAACACGCTCATCGGTGCTCAAAGGATCAAATGCAATCATCGAATCAGCCCTGGTCCCGTGCCAAGCGGATGCCGCTGAACTGCCAGCGAGCCTCCGGTGGAAAGAAATTACGATAGCTTCGGCGCGCATGACCCGCGGGCGTTGCGCAGCTGCTACCTCGGAGCACGTACTGGTTGCACATGAACTTGCCGTTGTATTCGCCGAGCGCTCCTTCGGCTGGGCGATAGCCGGGATACGCAGAATAGCTCGAGCGCGTCCACTGCCATGCCGCTCCGTATGGGCTGGGGCTGCTTGGATGGACCGCGGCCGCGCGACCTCCGAGGGGCGCGGGCTCGGGCTCGCTCGTTGCGACCTCCCACTCCTGCTCAGTGGGCAGGCGGGCTCCGGACCAGCGTGCATACGCGTCCGCTTCATAGAAGCTCACATGGACGACCGGCTCCGCATCGCGGACGCGCCGCCGCCCATACAGCGTGAGCTGGCTCCAGCCGTCGTGCTCCTTGCGCCAATACCGGGGCGCTCCCCAGGCTCGACTCTTCACCGTGTCATGACCAACGCTGAGCCAGAGCTCGGGGCGCTCGTAGCCTCCGTCTTCGATGAACTCGAGATACTCCCCGTTGGTCACCAGGCGCTGGGCGATCTCGAACGGCTGAAGCAAGACCTCGTGCACCGGACCCTCGTTGTCGAAGTGGAAGGATGGCAGCCCACAGCCGATGCGTGCAATTCCCCCTTCGTGGCCGGACCAGCGCATCGCGGGGACCGAAGCGTCATTCCCTTTCAGCGATGCGTCCCGTGCATAGACGGGGTCGAGCGGATTGCACGAAAGAAGATGCTTGATGTCGGTGAGCAACAGCTCTTGATGCTGCTGCTCGTGATGGAGGCCAACCTCGATACGCCCGGCAAGCCGATCGTCGACCCCGGCTCGAAGAAGCTCGAGGACCGATTCATCTACTCTCTGCCGGTAGGCCGTCACTTCGTCATGGCTTGGCCTGGTGAGAAGCCCACGTGAAGGGCGGTCATACTGCTCCCCAACGGCATTGTAGTAGCTGTTGAACAAGATGGCGTACGGCTCTGGGGACAGGCCTTCCACACCCGCGGGCCCCAGCACGAAGGTCTCGAAGAACCAAGTCGTGTGTGCACGATGCCACTTGCTCGGACTCGCATCGGGCATGC